>JAABUJ010001113.1_pt1 | contig 42022 bp, 48 predicted proteins | sample 5559131 | NCBI WGS metagenome assembly JAABUJ01 (sample SAMN10711875, study PRJNA513366) | rock metagenome | isolation source: Antarctica rocks | place: Antarctica: Victoria Land, Mt New Zealand nord | collected 2016-01-07 | reverse complement strand
CCCAACGGGCCGCTGGCGCCGGGCATGCCGGCGGGCGCGGGGGCGCCCGGCGCGCCAGGCGTGCCGGCGGGCGAGGGGGCGCCGGGCATGCCGGGCGAGCCCGACGGGCCGCTGGCGCCGGGCGTGCCCGACGTGCCGTTGACGCCAGGCGTGCCCGCCGTGCCGTTGACGCCGGGCGTGCCCGACGAGCCGCCCGCGCCTGGCGTGCCCGCCGTGCCGTTGACGCCGGGCGTGCCCGACGGGCCGCCCGCGCCGGGCGTGCCCGACGTGCCGTTGACGCCGGGCGTGCCCGACTGGCCGCCCGCGCCGGGCGTGCCCGCCGTGCCGTTGAAGCCGGGCGTGCCCGCCGTGCCGTTGAAGCCTGGCGTGCCCGACTGGCCGCCCGCGCCGGGCGTGCCCGACGTGCCGTTGACGCCGGGCGTGCCCGCCGTGCCGTTGAAGCCGGGCGTGCCCGACGGGCCGCCCGCGCCGGGCGTGCCCGACGCGCCAGCGGCGCCGGGCGAGCCCGACGAGCCGCTCGCGCCTGGCGAGCCAGACGAGCCGGACGAGCCGGACGTGCCGGGCGCGCCGGGCGTGCCAGCGGCCGCGCCGGCGCCGGGCGTGCCGGGCGTGCCCGACGTGCCGGGCGCGCCTGGCGCGCCCGGCGGGCTCTGCTGGTTGATGATGATGGGCGGGCCGGCGGGGGTAGCGGGGGTGCCCGGGGTGCCTGCGCGCCGCAGTGCCTCATCAGCTCACAGGTGCTAGCAAGAGGCGGCGCAGGCCGCCACAATGTGCGTCAGCAAGGCAGAGGCTTCAATGGAAACTCGCATGTCCAAGCATGCAGGCATGCGCGGCGTCAACGCTGTTCTGGCGCGCGCGCGACCTCCCAAGCAGCCAGCGCGTGCGCACCAGGCGTGGCGGGAACGGCGGGGACGGCCGGCACGGCCGGCGTCGCCGGCACAGCTGCGCGGCAGGCACGCAGACGTCAGTGCCCTTGGCCGGCGCTGTTGGAATGCAACTGGGTGCGCGACAGGAGCAGCTCAATGTGCGACAGGTGCTCAGGCAAGGGCGTGAGCAGTGGCGCACCAGGGACCGCGGGCGTTGCTGGAACAGCGGGCACGCCTGCGAGGCGCCACACGGCGGTCAGATGCGCAATCAAGGCTGCGCGTGTCCTAGCAACAGCTCTTGGTGCGCTCGCATGACGCACAGGCACGCACTGGGAAAATGCGCTGCAGGCTGGCCAGCACAGGACAGAGCGGGATCAGGGCGTGGCGGCGCACCTGGGACGGCCGACGCGCCCGGCGGGCCCGGCGGGCCCTGGACGACGCCCGGCGGGCCCGGGACAACGGTGGTGGGCGACGGGGTCGCCTGGCCTGCAACAGGCGGGTTCGCCTGGCCTGCAACGGGCGTCGCCTGGCCCGCCACCGGCGTGGCCTGGCCCGCGCCGGGCTGCGCCTGGCCCGCGACGGGCGCCTGCGCGGTGGGCTGGGCGAGCGCGGGCGCTGCGCCGGCCTGCGCAGCCGGCCGCGCCGCGGCGGGGCCGGGCGCCGCGGCGGCCTCAGCGGCCACCGGTAGCGGCGCGGCGGGCACGGAGTACTGCGCCACGCCGGGCGCCGGCGCGTACGCCTGGGCCGCCGGCGGCCGCGACAGCGGCAGCGCGGGCGCGGGCAGGGCCGCCGCGGCGGGGGCGACGGCGGGGGCAGCGGCGGGCGCCGCGACGGGCGCCGCCATGGGCGCAGGCATGCCGGCCGCGGCGGGCAGCGCCGCAGCGGTCGCAGGCGCCGGCGCGGGCGCCGCGACGTGGGGCGCGGCTGCGGCGGGCGCCGGCGCGAGCGCGGGCGCGGGCATGCCAGCGTTTGCGGCCTCGCTTGCAGCCGGCGCCGGCGCGGGCGCCATCATCGCCGGGGACGTGGCCGGCGCAAGCGCGGGCGCCATCACGGCAGGGTATGCGGCAGGCGCAGCTCCAGCGGGCGCCGGCGCGAGCGCGGGCGCGGGCATGCCAGCGTTTGCGGCCTCGCTTGCAGCCGGCGCCGGCGCGGGCGCCATCATGGTAGGGGACGCGGCCGGCGCGAGCGCGGGCGCCATCACTGCAGGGTATGCGGCGGGCGCAGCTGCAGCGGGCGCCGGCGCGAGCGCGGGCGCGGGCATGCCAGCGTTTGCGGCCTCGCTCGCAGCCGGCGCCGGCGCGGGCGCCATCATGGCAGGGGACGCGGCCGGCGCGAGCGCGGGCGCCATCACGGCGGGGTAAGCGGCGGGTGCGGCTGCGGCGCGCGCCGGCGCGAGCGCGGGTGCGGGCATGCCAGCGTTTGCGGCCTCGCTCGCAGCCGGCGCCTGCGCGGGCGCCATCATGGCGGGGGACGCGGCCGGCGCGAGCGCGGGCGCCATCACGGCGGGGTACGCGGCGGGCGCGGCTGCGGCGGGCGCCGGCGCGAGCGCGGGTGCGGGCATGCCAGCGTTTGCGGCCTCGCTGGCAGCCGGCGCCTGCGCGGGCGCCATCATGGCGGGGTACGCAGCGGGCGCCGGCGCAGGCGCCAGCGCGAGCTCGGGTGCGGGCAGGCCGGCCGCGGCAGGGGCCTGCGCTGGCGCAGGCATGCTGGCCGCAGCGGGCGCGGGCGCGACAGCCGGCGCGGGCGCCGAGAGGCCGCTAGCAGAGGCGCGCGCCAGCGCGGGCGCGGGCGCCATAGCCGGCGCCATGGCCGGCGCAGGCATGCTCGCAGCCGCAGCGGGCACGGGCATCGGGGCGCTCGCGGGGGCGAGCGCGGGCGTGGACGCCGCGGGCGCAGTGGCGGGCGCAGGCGCGGGCAGGCTCAGCAAGGCCACCGCCGGCGACGGCGCCAGCGCGGGCGCCGGGAGGCCGGCAGCGGCGGTCGCCGGGGCCGGGGCGGCGGCGCGCGCGGGCATCCTCGCGGCCGCGGCAGCGGGCGCATGTGCCGGCGCCGGGACGCCGGCGGCGGCGGTCGCCGGGGCCGGGGCGACGGCGTGCGAGCCCATCGTGACCGGCATGGCGGCGGGCGCCTGCGCCTGCGCCGGCGCGTGCGCCGGAGCCAGCGGGTGCGACGCCGCTGCCGGCGCCGTGGCCGGCGCGACCGAGGTGGCGCCCCTGCACGGCCGCACGGCGCTCAGACCTTGCGTGCCGCCCAGCGTTGTATCACAAGCAGCACCCCACAGTCGAGCGTGATCAGCGGAGGCAGCAGGGAGGGCGTACGCGGTGTAGTTCCAGGACAGCGTGGCGGGTGCGGGCGCCTGCGCGAGCCTGCGCGAGAGCAGCTTGCGGCTGAAGGTCTCCCTGCCGCCCGCGCCACACCGTCTGTCAGTGCCGTATGTCAGGCGCCCAAGGGCGGTGCTCGCACGCTGTTGCTTGCAAGGCCGTGCCGGCGCGAGGCGGACACACCAAGCCTGAGGCGGGTGTGTGCACGGCGGCAGGTGGACACCACTGCCAAGCTGGACTCGGGTGTCCGCCAGCCTAGCTGAAGCTAGCCGTCAGCGCCAGGAAAGCGTGCAGCGCCGGGGCCGGGCGCACCCTGGGACGCCGTGTGCAGCCCCATGGCAGCCCGCCTGCACCGTGAGAAGGCCTGCGCAGCACAGGCGCCAGCAACTAGTCACGCGGGCGGCGCGTGCATGCGTGCACCCGGCCAGCTGGGTGCCACCTGCCCTCTGAGCTGGACACCAGGCGGGCGCGCGCAGGTAGCCGCCGTGCACGCGGCCGCCTCTGCTGCGCCCAAGCTCACCCATAGCAGGGCGCCCCGCTGCTCGTCAGATCAGTCTGCACTCAACGTCTGCCTCGAGGTTGCAACAGGAGAGCCCGCCGCACTGCCAGCCGTGCCGAGCAAGGCGCCTGAGCAAGCAAGCGTGCGCGGATCGCTGGGCACGGCAGCACAGGCGACGTCATGTACATGCAGTAAGCGACTGATTGCCAGAGCATATTGCACGCCCAGGCGCGGGTTGCGCCGCAAGTTCGCCACAGCTGACTCGATAACGGCGCTACAAGCCGGCCCAGTCACTCGCTGGGCCCCGAGCGGGCCGTCGAGCAACGGGCCCATCAGTTGGCAATGCTTCGACCCAAGCCGCCAGGCAGGCCGACAGGCGGGCGCCCTCCCAGGCTCCAGGCGAGCGGCATGAGATCACAGCCTTGGGTTGGCCTCCCGCAGGTTCCCCTGGCATACCTGCCGCCCACGCCTCCCGTGACCAGGGACGCACCAAAGAAGGCAAGCGCCAGGCCCACTCTCCGATACCCCATCGCCTCCATGCTGGGCTCCAACCGTGCTCCTCGGGACGCAGCTCCTCTTTGGGAGGAGCTTGCCCTAGAGGCAGCTTGCTGCGGCGGACCCTAAACCTGGGATAAAAGTCGGACAGAAAGCAAGACCCTGCGCATTAAAGAAATGTCACGGGCATTCAAAAGGGACCGGACAAAAAGGGACCGGGCCTGCTCTTCGCTGCGGTTGAGGCAGCAGCAGCAGGAGAGGCAGCCGAGTTTCGGGTCTGCTGGCAGCGCAGGACCGCGCAGCGCCTCTCATCACCGAACGTAAGGCCGCGGCGCGCTTTGCAGAGGCGCCAAGCGGCCACTGCGCGGGGCCCGCACAGGGCGTCGCGGCAGGCGGGGCCTGCCGGGCACGTTGGTTGCGCCAGCCATGGTCGCCTCGCCCGCTGACCTGGTGGCCAAGCTCAGCAGCAGCGGCGACCGCGACGCGCGGCTTAAGGCCGTGCGCGACATCAAGAACGTGATCATCGGCAACAAGCAGAAGAAGCAGGTGTTTGTGTCGCTCGGCGCGGTGCCGCGCGTGGTGGAGCTGCTGTCGCGCGATGCCGGCGGGCCGCTGCTCGTGCAGTGCGCCGCCGCCGTAGGCAGCTTTGCGTACGGCCTGGACGCCGGCGTGCAGGTTTGCGCTCCCAGCCCGGCCGGCATCCTGCTCGGTGTTTCGAAGTTTGTGCAGGCTCTGGGTGCGGCGTGCAGCCGCGCGCTGCCCCTGGCAAGCCTTCTCAGGCCCGCTGCGGCCGGCGCCCAGCCTCGGCTGCCCAGCGGGGGGCGACGGCGACTGCGCGTGTCCGGTGTCTTGCGCCGCACTCACCGAGCACGCACACACCCGTCAGCCCGCCGGGCGCAGGCCGTGCTGGCGAGCGGCGGCGTGGCGCACCTGCTGGCGGCACTGGGCAGCGAGGACGAGGCCGTCGTGCTGGCCGCCAGCCGCGCCCTGAAGATGGTCTACCAGGTCCGCACGCGCCGGCGCCGCGCGCGCGCCGCCCCGGCCGCGCGGCGCGCGCTGACGCCCTGCCTGCGCGGCCGCAGTCGCCCATGGCGCCGGCGGCGCACGCGCTGGCGCGGGACGCGCTGGCGCGCCTGGTGCGGCTGCTGGGCGCGGCCAACCCGTGCGTCGCCGAGGTCGCCGCGCGCGTGCTCGCGCGCTGCTGCGACTCCGCCGAGCAGGTGCCGACTTTTTCTCGCGTCGACCGCCCTGACAGACAGGCCTGTCTGTGTGCACGCGCGGCGCCATCAGGGGTACCCCCCTGGGACGCCGAAGAAGATGTGGCGAGCCGGGCCGCGCCGCCGCGCCTGCTGAGGCACGAGGCGCAATGCGAGCCGGCCAGCAACTGAAAGAAAGGCGGCCGAGGCGCGCGGGCCGACCAGGGGCGCACTTGCGCGCAGCAAGCGGCGGTGCTGGATGCGGGCGGCCTGGGCGGCCTGCTGGCGCTACTCGCGGCGGCGGAGCCCGCGCGCCGCGAGGCAGGCGCTGACGCCCTGGCGGCGCTGCTCTCCGGCAACGCCGCCGCCGCCGCCCAGGCGCGCGCGCGGTCGCCGCACGCTCGTGTTGGGGCGGCGCCCCAGCCCTGTTGCCGCGCCGCGTCGTGCCCGGGGGCTGACGCGGCGGCGGCTGGACCGCGCAGGCGGCGGCCGCGCCCGGCGCGCTGGGCCGGCTGCTGGCGGCGCTGCGCGAGGCATCGCCCGCCATGCGGCTGCTGGCGTCCCGGTGCCTCGTCGCGATGGCCGCCGCGCTGCCGGAGGACGCCGCCCCGCACTCCCCGGAGGCGCGCGCTCCGCCCGTGCTGGGAGCGCCGCCGCCGTGCGCGTACGCGGCGGCGGGAGCGTTGCGGGAACGTTTGAACAAGCCCGGCCGGCGTGGGCCCCGCAGCGCCGCCCAGTTGGCCCGCCGCTGCGCGCAGGCGGTGCGGCGCACGGTGCTGCCGGTGCTGGTCAAGCTGCTGGGGTGCGCGGCGGTGCGCGAGGGCGTGCCCGGCGCGCTGGCGGCGCTGCTGGACAGCTGCCCCGCGCTGCACCGCGCGGCCGCCGACGCGGACGCGATCGGCCGCCTGGCCGCCTTCCTGCAGGACGAGCGCTGCTCGGCCGGCCTCAAGGCGCGCCCGGGCCCCGCGCGCGCCGCCGCGCCCGCAGGCACGCGCCGTGGAAGTCAGCTGATTTCTGAGCACGCCTGCCACTGTGCCCAGGAGCGCGGGGTGCTGCCTCAGGACGCAGCTTGCGCAGTAGTCATCACACAAGGATGCGGCAGTTTGGGCCGCGTGCAAGCGGCGGCGGCTGCCGGGGCGCGCAGGTCGGCGCGCTGTGCGCGCTGGGCACGCTGTGCCTGGACCACGAGGACCACCGCCGGCAGCTGGCCGAGGCGCGCGTGCTGGCGCAGATCGTGCGCGCGCTGGACGACCCGGACGCGCAGGCGCGGCCCCCGCGCGGCCTGGGCCCGCGCGCCGCGCCGCGCGCAAAGCCGTTGTACCCCGGCTTGTGAACGCGGCCGGCGACGGCGCGGCCGCAGAGCGCGCGCGCCGCGGCCGCGCAGGTGCGCGCGGCGGCGTGCCGCTGCGTGCGCAGCATGTCGCGCAGCGTGGTCGCGCTGCACTGCAGCCGCGTGGGCGCCGACGTGGCGCCGCCGCTATTCCGCCGCCTGCGGGACGCCGACCCGGGCATCCAGGCGACGGCCTCCGCCACGCTCTGCAACGTCGTCCTGGACACGTCGCCCGCGCAGGCGCGGCGCGCGCGCCCGGCGCTCCGCCGGCGCCCGCTCAAGCCTGCAGGCTCATGCCAACTAGGTAGTGCAGTGGATGTCAGCTTTCATTCAGCTGGATGTGGAGGGGGGGGGCCCTGTGAGAAAGGACGGGCTGCCGACGTCCGGCGTGCGCGGCGCGCGCAGGAGGCGGTGCTATCGGCGGGCGGCCTGGCGCTGCTGGTGGGCCTGGCGGCCGCGCCGGCAGCGGAGCTGCGGATGAACGCCGCGTGGGCGCTGCAGAACCTGATGCACCACGCGTCGGCCGACGTGCGGCGCGCCGTGCTGGCGGCGCTGCCCTGGGAGTGCGTGCGCGCGCTCGCCGCGGACGCCGACCCGCGCGTGCAGGCGCGCCGCCGCCGCCCGCACGTCGACGCGTGGAAGAGTCAAAGAGGGTTGTCTTTTCGATGGAATGACTGTTTGCTTGCTCAGCACTTGCTGTGCTGGGGCATGCAAAGGTTGAACAGGCTTCTGTAACCTCCGGCCGCAACGGGGGGGGCCGCACGCGCGTGCAGGAGCGCGCGGTGAAGCTGCTGCAGAACGTGTTTGCGTACTGCGCGCCGCGCGACGTGGCGGCCGCGCAGGCCTGGAGCAACGGCGGCGCGCTGCGGCTGCTGGCGGCCGCGGCCGACCCGGCGTCGGCCGCGCCGCCGCTGCGGCGCGCGCACGCGCTCTACGGCCTCTGCAATGTGGCCGTCTCGGGTGCGCACGGCGCTCGCGGCCTGCGCCCAGGGCGGCCCTTGGTGGGACGCTCACCTGGTTGCCGAGCGCTCACCCGTTGGCAGCTCGCGCCCTTCGGTATCACCTCAGGCTGTCGCTACGTCTATGGGCCCGTCACGCACAGGCCACGGAGGCCACGCACAAGACACGCACAGGTCGTGAGGGCAGAGGCGGAGCCGGGCGCGCGCGCAGGCGAGGAGGAGTGGCGCGGCGCGGTGATGGCGTCGGGCGCGGTGCCGCACATCGTGGCGTCGCTGGCCGACGCGGACCACGCCGTGCGCCTCGCGGCCGTCTGGTGCGGGGCCTGCCGCTCCGCTGCCGGCCCATTGCGTGCAGGAGCATGGACCCGCTGGCCCGGCGGCTGCAGTGGTGGGGGCACGTGCGCGAGCCGGGCGCGGCGCCGCGGCGCAGGTGCGTGATTGCGCTGAGCGAGCCGCACGGCCAGCCGGCGGCGCGCGCGCGCTGCGGCGCGCTGGAGGCTGCCGGCGCGCTGGCGCCGCTGCGCGGCCTGGCCGAGGACCCGCCCTCGCTGGACATCCGCGAGCGCGCGCGCACCGCGCTGCACAACTTTGGCTGCCCGCTCGCGCCGCCGCCGCCGCCGCCGCCGCCGCCGCCGCCGCCGCGCCCGAGCTCGCGCGGCGCGGGCGGCGGCGCGGGCGAGCCGGCGCCCGGCGACGCGCCCGCACCGGGCGACGCGGCTGCGGCCGGCGTGCGCGCGCGGCAGGCCGCCCGCGGCCCGCCCTGGGCGCAGGCGCTCGACGACGCGGGCGGCGACGACGGCGGCGATGATGACGCCGCGCCCGGCGAGGGCGGCGGGGGCGGCGCCGGGCTGCTGCCGGGTGCGGGGCAGGAGGTGCTGATGGCTGAGGCGCTGATGGCCGAGGCCGAGGAGGACGCGGCCGCGGGTCACATGTGAGCCGCGCGCTGCGCGGGTGGCGGGCGGCCTGCAGGGCTGCGCATCGGCCCTGGCGCCTCATCCAGGGTGGGCGGGACAGTGGGCTGCCTGGGGGAGGTGCGATAGCAAACATGTACATGAACAGTGGGTAGGCCTGCAACAGCGTGCTAGTTCTGCGCTGATGCATCATGGACCAAGGGTAGCCGTAGCAGGACACAGCCACACGGTGCGGATCAGGACACCTTGCAGATCATGTTACACTAAGCTGGCAAGTAGGAGTCACGCAGTGTCTCACAGATCGCGGCGCCGGGCGCTGGCGCACAGAGCGTGCTGCACTTCGGTGTGTGTGCTGACACACGGAGAACAACAAATAAATCAGAAGACACCACAGCAACTATGTTGCCTCGCCGCCGCTGCTGCCGCCGCCCTCGCCGCCGCCGCCCTCGGCGTCCGCATTGAAGGCGCCCTCCAGCGCCAGCTTGGCGCGCAGGTAGGAGACGGTGCCCGTCAGCACGTCGTGCTCCTGCCGCAGCCGCTCCAGCGTGCTGTCCTCCTGCGGCGCCCTCTCCGGCCTGAGCGATGCGGCTAACAGGGATGGGGTCTGGGCACAGGGCTCACGGCACGGATGAAAGCCCTGCAAGGTCGACCTCATTGACGTGCGCCGGCGCCCGGCATCGGCGCCACAGGCGCGCAGAGCGCTTGTGGCGCCAGACCCCGCGGGCGGCGGCCGCCGACGCCGGGCGGCGGCCAGCAGCCGCGGCGGCGGCCGGGCGGCGCGCCTGCAGCAGACTCTGCTGGTGCTTGCTGTTGTCGGCGAACACGGAGCCGATCCAGAAGGACAGGTCGCGCGGCCGCATGGCCTCCAGCTCGCCCAGCATCAGCGCATCCTCGCTCGCCTGCGCGCGCGCACCCCAGCTCAGTCCCGCCGCCGCATGCGCGCTGCCCGCACCGCAGCCCGCAGCGGAAGCCGCACGTGCAGACCCGCGCCCGCCGGCGCGCAGGGCGCGCGGAGGCGCGTGCGCGCCTGGATGCGGCCCATGCGGTGGTTGAGCTTCAGCAGGTCCCGGAACGCGCCGGCCGTCTCGGTCGCGAGCGCCTTCACCTGCGCGAGCGCGCCGGCGCGGCTCACCGCGCGGCGCCCACCGTGCACGCCCGCGGCCCAGACCAGGGGCGGCGTGGTCGAGCGGGCTCAGCGGCGAGCGCACGCGCGCGCCGCCGCGGAGGCAGGCGCGCGCATGCGCGGGCGCCGCGGCGCCCCAGGCGCGGCCGGGCTGCGGAGCCGCGCACCTCCTCGCTGCTGTCGTCGTCGTCGGGCAGCAGCTCGACCTCGCACATCAGCACCGGCGCCTGCTCCAGCACGTGCAGCACGCGGAAGCGCTGGACGCCTGCGCGCCGCGCGGGGCCGGGCCGCCGCTGAGCGGAGCCGCCCGCCGCAGACGCTGCGCCCATGCCGGAGGGCGGCCAAGAGGAGCGGCACGGCGGGCCATCAGCGCGCGGGAGACCGGCGTGTAGCGCTCGGGCGCTCGCAGCCGGGCGCACCCATGTTGTCCACCGCCAGCCGGCCGTCCGGCAGGCGCGAGTGCCGCTCTATCCGCAGCAGCGTGCCGACCGCGGCCAGGCCGCCGTCCGAGTTCATCCAGCACTGCGCGCGCGCGCGCGTTGCGGCACCCCTCCGCGAGCACTGCGCGCTTGGCTTCAGGGCACCGCGGCGCACACCATGCCGAACTGGCGCGAGCCGGCGAACGGCTTGTCGTACTGTATCAAGCCCTCCTCCAGGCCCTCCGCGCCCGCCAGCAGCGTGTTGAACAGGATCCGATACCTGCGCGCCAGGCGCCCGGGCGCGCGCTCAGCGGCGGCGCGGCGGGCGGTGCCCGCGCGCCGTGCCTTCCCGGCGCGCGCACCTGGCTTCGAAGATGTGGAGCGGCACGGGCGCGGTGGGGAAGGCGACCGTCGGGAGCGGGAAGATGGGCGTGGCCAGCCGCCGGTTCCCGCTGCCGCCCTCGCGCTCCGCGTCCGCGGCCGCTACCTGCGCGCCGCGCAGGGCGCTCCCTCAGACACCCGTGCACCCGTCGGGCGCTCGTCCGCACCCAGGCCGAGCCCGGCACGGCGCACCCGCGCTCCGTGCGTCTGCGGGCGCCGCGGCCGCACGCTGCTCCTCCAGGGCGCGGCGCTGGACAGCCTGTGCCAGTGCGCCGCGCCGTGCCTGACGTGGCGGGTGCACAGGGCGGTGTCCGCCTGCACGCCCGACGCCGGCAGGCGCTCAGAGGCCTGTGCCTGCGACACGCAGCGCGCACGACCGCCAGCAGAGCACGTGTGGCATGCGCGCCTGCATCGCGCAGCACGCCCGTGCACACAGGTCGTCCGCAGGCCCGAGCGCGCCGGCTCTGCGTGCGCAGCTTGATGATCGGGGACAGGGGAGTGCAGTGAGCATGGAGCTTTCAACCCTTGGCCTCGCCCCTCGGTGCAGGTGTTACGAAAGCTGCTTGCCCCGCTTGCTGCCAAGCACAATAAGTGCCTGCAGAGCCACCTCCTCGCAAAACTCTGTGGCGGACCTTCTGTGCACCAGCTCGCCTCCGGGACTTGCTGCCATGGCCGCCGAGCCCGTCATCGGGAGCGGCCTCACCTTCCTGAGCGCCTGGTGGGGCTCGCCCCTGCCGCTGTGCTTGTGCAGACTTTGTTTCGTTGAGCGAACGGACGCCGCGCTGCGTCGGCAACTGGTTGCATTGTCACGGCCATGCATGCGCCTGCTCCAACGCAAGTCCGCAGCCCGCTGCCTGCATGACTGGCGCTGTCTACCCGCCGCCGCCAGGTTCTGCCCGTTCGCCCAGCGCACCTGGATCTGCCTAAACGAGAAGAGGGTCGCCTTCAAGCTCGCGGAGGTCGCGCTGAAGGACGCCAAGACGGGCCTGTGGCACCAGCTGGACGACAAGCCGGCCTGGTTCCTGCGGCTCAACCCGCTCGGCAAGGTCCGCCCCGTGCGAGCGCACCCCGGGCCCGCCAGGCGCCGGCGCCCCGCGGCGCGCGCTCATTCCCGCGCACGCAGGTGCCGGTGCTGGCCCATATGGACGTCGACGGCCAGGTGCGCAGCGTATATGAGTCGCTGATATGCGACGAGTACCTGGAGGAGACGCACCCGGAGCCGCGCATGCTGCCGGGCGACCCCGTCGCGCGCGCGCACGCCAGGATCATCATCGACCGCTTCAACAGCAAATACGTGCCCGTCTTCTACCGCTTCCTCATCAGGTGCCTGGCCTCAGCTCTGCGCACACGCGTGTGACGCTTCCGGCCGCCCCGCGTCTCGAGCAACACCCGCCGCCGCCCGCGCCGCAGGCAAGACAAGGCGTCGCAGGAGGAGTGCGCAGGCCAGCTGCGCTCCGAGCTGGCCTGGCTGGACTCGCGCGCGTCCCCGGACGGCCCCTACTTCCTCGGCAAGGTGGGGGCCCGTGCACAGGGGCGCCGCACGCGGCACGCGCAGCGCGCCTCCGGTTCACTTCGCCTGCCATGTGGACCGCTCTGCAGGCGGGCTTTGCAGGGGCGAGCAGGTGTCATGCAGGCCGGGTGCAGGCCCCGCCGCGTGTTGGGGTGCGCGCGTCAGCCGGCGCACGGCCGCGCGGCGCAGGACTTTGGCCTGGTGGACGCCGCGCTCGTGCCCTGGTTCACGCGCATGCCGGTCCTCGCGCACTACCGGGGCTTCAGCATGCCGGCCGAGCACACGCGGGCGCGCCCCCGCCGCGGCTGCACGAGCAGCAGCTATCTGCGAGCAAGGACGCAATGTTGTCGGCCGGCCGCTAGCTTGTAGGCATTTTATACAGCACGACATTGCATTGGCTCCTCGGCTGCGACGCCAGCCAGCCTGCCCTACTGCAACACTGCCGGGCGACGCGCGTGCGGCGCGGCGCACAGCTGGCGCGCTGGGCGGAGCGGGCGGCGCAGCGGCGCTCCGTGCTGGACTCAGAGGCGGCGCCGCCCGGGGGCCAGGACTACGCCGCGGCCCTGCTGCAGCACTACAGCCGCTACGCGGACGCCTCCGCCAACAGCACGTCTGCGCGCGACTTCAAGTAGCCGGGCGATGCTGCCGGTCTGCGTGACCATGGTTTCGGGCCGCGTTGTGGCTGTTGTGACGCGCCGGACGCCTGAGTGATGACGGTCCCTGCTCCGTGGTTGCAACATGGCCACTCCCCATACCTGCGCCGTCTCCTACCTAGCAGAACTACAGCCGCGCCGAGCTATGATACACAAAACACCGCGCCGGCGCCGCTGCGCAGCACGCGCCTCTGACACCCAGGCGCCCCGCGCGGCTCCGGCGGCAGCGCCCCCGCGCCGCGCGTCGAGACGGTGCGCTCACAGCACGTACTTGCTCAGGTCCTGCCGCTTCAGCAGCTCGCCCACGCGCTCGGCGACCAGCTCCTTGGTCACCGCCATGCGCACGCGCCCCTCACTGCCGCTCTCGGCCGCCTCGCGCACCTGTCGCGCCTCGCGCCCGCCGTCAGCCCGGCGCGTCCGGCCCTGGTGGGGCGCGCATTCGCGCGCCGCAGCCGTGTGAGAGCGGCGGGCCAGCGCGCCCGCTCGGGCGCCTCGAACGAAATCTCCTCCAGGATGCGCTCCAGCACCGTGTGCAGCCGCCGCGCGCCGATGTTGTCCACCGAGCTGTTGACCTCCTCGGCCACGCGCGCGACCTGCCGCCGCGCCGCGCGTCGGCCGCCGCGCAGAAGCTGCCCCGCCACAGGCGCGCGCGGGCGCGGGGCGGGTGCGCGCCTCGTGGATGGCGTCGTCACTGAAGTCCAGCTCCACGCCCTCGGTCGCCAGCAGCGCCTTCTGCTGCTTGATCATGTTGTTCTCCGGCTCGGTCAGGATACGGATGAAGTCCTCCTTCCTGTCGCGCCGCAAACCTAATACTTTCTGGCTCGGTCAGGATGCGGGTGAAGTCCGCCTTCCTGTCGCGCGCGGCGCGCGCCCCGGTGCCGGCCCGGCGCGACCGCCCGGCGCGGTTGCCTCGGCGGACAGGGCGGGGCGGGCGCGGGCGGGGGGGGTGGGCGGGCGCGCGCGCACGTGAGGCCCTGCAGCTCCACGCGGATGGGCAGGCGGCCCTGCAGCTCGGCCAGCATGTCGGACGGCTTGCAGCTGTGGAAGGCGCCGGAGCAGATGAAGAGGATGTGGTCGGTGGCCACGTTGCCGTACTTGGTGCTGACCACGCTGCCCTCGATGATGGGCAGCAGGTCGCGCTGCACGCCCTCGCTGCTCGCGTCCGCGCCTGCGCGGCGCCGGCCGGCGCGCTCGCGGCAGGGTAGGGCGGCTAATAGGGTAGATCATATATGCCAGGGTGCCATATACTATGCCCTGGGGCAGGCCGAGCCGTGATGGGCGCGCGGCCAGGGCGCGCCATAGCGCAGCTCGTGGTTGATGACGATCTTGTCGATCTCGTCAATGAACACGATGCCGTCCGCCTCCGCGGCCGCCACGGCCTCCTTGGTCACCTGCGCGCGCCGCCGCCGCGCTCAGCCGGCCGCGCGCGCCGCATGGGCGGGCGCGGCGAGGGCGGGCGCCCGGGCGCGCGCCGACTCGCTGTTGACCAGGCGCTCAGTCTCGGCCTCCTCCAGCAGCGGGCGCGCCTCGGCGATGGTCAGCTCGCGCAGCTGCGCGCCGCCCTGCGCGCGGCTCATCGCCTTCTCCGCGCTGCTCAGCAGGTGCTGCACGACCGCCGCGTGGCCGAGCAGGCCGTCCATGGCGCCCACGGCCGGCCGCGCCGCCGTCACCTCCACCTTCACCTTGCGCTCCTCCAGCGCGCGCGCGCGGTACAGGTCCCGGAACGACTCCTGCCGGCGCGCGCGGCCGGCGTGAGCGCGGGTTGGGGTAGGGTCCGGACGCAGGGCCCGAGCAGCGGCGGGCGGGCGGGCGCGGCGCGGCGCACGCGCGTGCCGTCCTTGCTGTCGCTGCCCAGCACGGCGTCCAGGATGCGCTCCTCGACGGCGAGCGAGATGGCCGCGCGGTTGCGCCGCCGCATGCGCGCGCGCGTCTGGATGATCGCTGCGTCGACCAGGTCGCGCACGATCTGGTCCACGTCGCGCCCGTGGAAGCCCACCTCCGTGAACTTGGTGGCCTCCACCTGCGGCGCCAGAGGCAAGGCATGGCGTCCCCGCCGCAGCCGCGCGCCGCATGCGGCGTGGCGGCACGGCGGGCCGGCGCGGTAGACTGACGGCGCGCCTTCACGAAGGGCGCGTCCGCGAGCTTGGCGAGCCGCCGCGCGATCTCGGTCTTTCCGCAGCCGGTCGGCCCGATCATCAGGATGTTCTTCGGCACGATCTCCTCCTGCGCGGCGCGGCGAGCGGGTCAGCGCTGCGCGCCCCGCCCGGCCCCCGCCCGCGAGCGGCGCCTCCCTCGCACACGCGACACACTCCACCCGAACCAGAGCCCCGGCGCGCAGCTGTGCGGACGGGGCGCGCCTTCATCGGGCTCTCTATCCTGTGCCGCCTCCACCTATTCCTCAGCGCGTTCGCCACAGCGCGCTTTGCGTCCGCCTGCGCCGCCCGCGCTCCCCGGGTCAGCGCGCGCGCGCGCCGGCCTGGGCGCGCCGGCCGGGCGGTAGGTCAGGCCGCACGCGCGCCGGGGGAGGGCAGCGCGCCTGCCCGACGATGTAGCGGTCGAGCTTGGCGACGACCTGCTTTGGCGTCAGGCTCGAAGTAAAGTCGTCCTCCTGCGCGGCCCGGCGCGCGGCGCCGGCTCACACGCCGCTGGCTCGTGCTCGCGCGCGGGCGGCACAGGTCGGCCGCGCCGCCGGGCGATGCAGGCACTGAAGGGGGCGGGCGCGCAGCGCGCACGTCGAGCGTGTGCAGCTCGGTGGACAGCGGCACGGCCGGCGCCTGCGCCTGCGCCTCCGCGGCTACCCACCGGCACGCGTGGATGCCCCGCATCTGCAGCACGAGCGACGTGGCGCGCGCTCCCCACGGGTGGTCCGCCTGCGGGCGGAGCCCCGCTTGGCGGCCGCGCGGACAGCGCCCCCAGCTCGCATACAGGCGCAGCCGCGCCGCGGGAGGCTGCCGGCGCGGGCGGGGACCTGGCAGGCGCGGCCGCAAACGCCCGCCAGTCGCCGCAGGGCCATGCTGCCCCGCTGGTGCTACGCCGGCCGGGCCGCCTGCCGGGCTGCACGCTACAGGGAAAGGCGCGCACGCCGCTGTCTGCCTCGCCGCCGTGCACTCACTCTGCCATCTTGCGCATCTCCTGTAGGCAGCTCCTGAGCCGATCAAGACTCGCGCAATACAGCCGCCTCCGATGCTCCTTGCTTCGCCTCATGACACCATGGACGCTCCAGCTTGCGGAAACGCCTATTCAGGCAGGCACATGCATGCTGCGGAGTCTCGCCTTTTCAGCACGGGCAGCCCATGGAGGCGGCCATGCACGTGGTCCGTGCATTGCGGCACATGTGCGCACCAGACAGCGCGGCATTACACCCGCTACAGCCTCACGCGGAGATGAAATAAACATATACGACACAGGCGGTTGTTTGCACAAGCTATGAATACAGCGCCGCCCCAAACCGCTCGCGGGCGTCACGCCGCCCCAAACGGCGCGGGCGGCGGCAGCGCGGCGGGCGAGATCGCCAGCGCCTGGTAGCTGACGCCCATGGCCTCCCCCTCCCGCCCGCCCACCGCGGCGGCGGCCGGCTCGCTGCCGGGCGCGACGCCGGGCGCGCCGCCGGGCTCGCCGCCGGGCGCGTCGCCCATCAGGCGCCGCGCGCCGCTGAGCAGCAGGTCGGCCTGCGCGTCGTCGGCCACCGCGAGCAGCGCGTGCAGGCGCTCGACCGCGCCCAGGCCCGCCAGGAAGGCGCCCTGCGGCATGGGCCCGTGGCAGGCGACCGCTGCGCCGGTCGCCTCCACGGCGTGCCTGCCGCGCGCGCGCGGAGCCGGTGAGACCGGGCGGGCGCTCAAAGCATGGCATGCAGTGGCGACCGCGCGCGCACCGCAGCGCGGCGAAGTCGACGTGCACGCTGAGGTCAGCGGTGCCCGGGCGCTCCAGCGGGTGCACCACGGCGTGCCGCCGCAGCGCCTGCAGGCTGGCGGCGTAGGGCGCGCCGCGGCCATAGTCCACCAGCAGCGCGCCGCCGCCGGCGTCCGCCACGCGGCGCGCCAGGTCGGCCGCGACCGCCATGGCCTGGCCGCCCACCTCGATGCCCTGCAGCGCGTCCCCTGCGCGCGCCGCGGGCCCCGCTGGCCGCCGCGGCCGCGCGCGCTGCACCGAGCGCGGCTCTGAGCGCCTTATCACTATACCCTGCGCCTGGGCCGCCGCCTGACCAGGGCCGCACTGCCCGGGCCCGACCGGCGCTTCCGCCGAGCTCGCACGGCGCCGACGCGATCACATAGGGTCAGCTGCCGCCGCAGCCGCGGGGGCTGCCGCGGGCGCGGGCTGCCGCGGGCGCGGGCGGGCGCGCACGCTCGGCCGGCGGCAGGCCCGCCAGGCGCAGTGGCAGCAGCATGCGCGCGGCCGGCGTGTCGGGCGCGAGCACCATGCGCAGGTGTCGCGCGTCGCCATCGTCGGCCACGTCCACAAGGCACTCGCACCAGCCGCGCTCGGTCCTCCGGAACTGGTGCACCTGCTTCCCCGCGCGCGCGCGCCGCGTCGGGCGCCGCGTCGCGCGCTCGGGCGCGCCCCTGGGCGCTTTCGCGCAGCCGGGCGCACCGGCAGCGCGTCCAGGAACTCGTGCGCAATGTAGAAGGTGGGGCAGTCCGCGGGCACGTCGTCCAGGCTCCGGTGCCACTGCACCTGCCGCAGCGCGCGGGCGCGGCTCGCGCCCTGCCCGGACAAGACGGGGCGGGAAGCGGGCGCCGGCCTGCAGCGCTGCGCGCGTGACCGGGTCCCAGACCGGGCGCGCCTTGCAGCCGGTGATGCCGCTGACAGAGGCAGCCGGCTCGGCGGCGGGCGGCGGGTCGCCCGCGCAGCGCAGCGCACGCCACTGCCGCTCGCGCAACACGCCGCTCACCTGCGGCGCGTGCGCCGCGGCTGGGGCTGGCGGCTCGGGGGCCGGGCCCCGTCGGGCGGCTGGCGGCTCGGGGGTCGGGCCCCGTCAGGCGGCTGGCGGCTGGCGCGCGGCAGGCCGAGCGTGCAGAGAGCGGCGCGGGTGGCGACCTCGACCAGGTCGACCTCGGCGGCGGCCGCCGCGAACGCGCGCAGGCCCGCCGTGCCGCGCAGCAGGTCGGCCATCAGCGTGCCGCGCCCGGGGCCCAGCTCCACCAGCCGCGCGCGCCGCGGGCTGCCCGCCGCCTGCCACGCCGCCGCCGCCCAGATGCCGACCATCTGCGCGCGATGCGGTCACGCCGTCTCCTCCAGCGCCCCCGCTGCAGGCCGCGGGCCGAGCGCCGCCGCCGGCTCGCTTGCCCGGCGTGGCCAGTGAGCGCGCCTCGCCAAACAGCTGCGAGATCTCCGGCGACGTGGTGAAGTCGCCGTCCCGGCCAAACGCGTCGCGCGTGGTGTAGTAGCCGTGCGCCGGGTTGGTCAGCGCCTCCTGGGCGCGGACCGGCGCGTCACGCGGCGGCAGCCAACATCGCCCCGCAGCAGCGAGCCGCGCCCGCCGCAGCCACACCTCCCGGAGCCGGGCGGCGCGGCAGCGCGCACCGACATGTACTCCGCCAGCGTCACGGGGCCGCCGCGGTGCTGCGCGGCGCCGCCGGCCGGTCAGCGCCGGCGCGCATGCACGGTGCGGCGCAGCCCATATGGGCTGCTGCGGCGGCCACGGGCACCTGTATCAGGGCCTTGAGGTGCCGAGCGACCGGCGTCTCCGGCTCCTTGTGCGGCAGCGCGCCGTGGCTGTGCTCGCGCGGCTGGTACAGGCCGGACCGGTCGATCGCCACCGTGCCCGGCTCGGCCCGGTCAGCGGCTGCGTGCTCGTCGCGGCCGGGGCGCGGGCTGCTGGACAGCCCGGCCGCGCCGGCGAGGGCGCGATCGCGCGCGCCGCACAAGAGCACGCACTGCTGGCCCAGCCGCCGCGCCGCACGCTGCATCAGCCCTGCCATGGCAACCGCGGACCGCCCTGCCTCGCAAAAAGATGCCCACTGACGATACCATCGTTTGGGCAGTTTCTAGGGAAGGGCTGCAGAGCACAACAGCTGCTCACGCGAGTGCCAGAGCGAGGAGCCTGCAGCGGGGTCACTGTCTGGAATACATAACGCTGCGCGCCTTTGGTCCGCCCTGGTTTTACTGGGTGCTCTGGCGCAGCAATCCGTGCGGCCGATTGTGCACATCCGGGCGGGCAGGTATGCAGTGTAGTGTGCTCGGGCGTGCGCGCCGCTGTGCCGGGGAGTGAGGCGCCCGGGCTGCTAGGATGTCGCTGCGCCGCGGGGCGCTCGCCTCGTGCCGCCTCCTGCTGCAGCGCCAGGCGCAGCTCGGGTGCTGCGGCGCGGCGCACGCGGGCGAGCAGGCCTGGGCGGCCGGGGCGGCCGCGCCAGGCGCGCGGGGCCGCGCGTGGCAGGGCGCGGCGGGCGGGTGGCAGCGCCTGCACGTCGGCCCGGCGCCGCACGCCGCGCAGCCGGCCGCCGCGCCGCAGGCGGAGGAGGACGCGCAGGCGCCCGGCGAGGCGGGGGGGCGCGCCGGGATGGCGACCGCGGCCGCGGCGCCCGCGGCCGCGGCGGCGCCCGCGCCGGGCGCCCGCGCCGCGCCGGAGCTGTGCGACGAGGCGCTGAGCAACCTGCGCACGGCGCGCAGCAAGGCGCAGAGCCGGCTGCGGCAGCAGTTTGCGGAGACCAGCTGGGCTGAGCGCGCGCGCGGCCTGGTCGTCACGGGCGCCGGCGCGCTGCGCACCGTGGTGCGCCGCGCCCCGCCCCCGCCCCCGCCGCCGCCCCCGCCGCGCTTGCCTCTGTTCAACAAAGCCGGGGCGCACGCGCGCCGCAGGCCGTGTTCACGGTGACGCTGCCGGCGAAGATGGCGCGCTTCCTGGCGCGGCCCTGGGCGGAGCAGCGCGAGGTGTACCGCGGCTGGTGGGCCTACGCCAAGAAGGAGGCGCGGCACTACTGGGTGCGCCCCGGCCCGGCCCGGCCCGGCGGCCGCGCCGCCGCGCCGCGCTCGGGCGGCCTGACGCCGGCGGCGCGCCGGCGCGCAGCTGGGCACCAAGCTGCTGGGCGCGGACATCAAGATCGCGTCGCGCCTGATCTACAAGGTGCTCAACGGCGCCACGCTCTCGCGGTGCGCGCGCCCCGGCCGGCCCCAGCCCAGCGGCGCGTCAGTGCTGCCGGGGCGCCGGCCGAGGCCGCGCGCGCGCGCGGCGCAGGCGCGAGCGCAAGCAGCTGACGCGCACGACCGCGGACGTGTTCCGGCTCGTGCCGATGCTGGTGTTCCTGGTGGTGCCGTTCATGGAGTTCCTGCTGCCGGTCGCGCTGCGGCTCTTCCCCAACATGCTGCCGTCCACGTTCGAGGACAAGCTGAAGAAGGAGGAGGAGCTGAAGAAGCGCGTGGGCGCCAAGCTGGAGGTCGCGCGCTTCCTGCAGGCGCGCCTTCCGGAGGCGGCCGGCGCGGCGGCGCGCGCGCGGCGCGCGCGCCGGCGGCGGCTTAGATGCATCTTTGCATTCTTATTTCGTGTCCCATCGACGGCGCGCCGGGGCCGGCCGCGCGCGCAGGACACCGTGCAGGAGATGGCCGGGAACATGAAGAGCAGCAAGACGGGCGCCACGCAGGCGTCCGCGGCCGAGCTGTACGACTTCCTGCGCCGGGTGCGCGCGCCGCGCCGCCCGCGCGCGCCGCTGGACCCTTGTCCGGGCCGCGTGACGAGAGCGCGCCGCGCGCGGGGCGCCAGGTGCGCGCGGGCGAGGTGGTGAGCCAGTACGAGATCATGCGCTTCGCGCAGCTGTTCAACGACGAGCTGACGCTGGACAACCTGGAGCGCATCCACCTGGTCAACCTGTGCCGCTTCGTCGGCATCCAGCCGTTCGGCACCGACGCCTTCCTGGTCTCCCGCCTGCGCACGCACCTGGCCGCCATCAAGGCGCGCGCCGCCCTCTGCGCAGATTCCGGATTGAGTAGGGTTAGCGGTAGGCCCGGCGCGTGCCGGCCGGCGGCGCGCCAGCGGGAGGCGGGCCGGGCAGCCGCAGAGCCAGTGACCGAGCCTGACGCGCGCCCGGCGCGGCGCGCGCGCAGGCGGACGACCGCGCGATCAAGGAGGAGGGCCTGGACAACCTGAGCGAGGAGGAGCTGCGCAGCGCGTGCCGCGCGCGCGGCATGCGCGCGCCGTTCGGCGAGGGCGCGTCCGCGTTCATGCGCCGGCAGTTGGCTGAGTGGCTGGACCTGTCGCTCAACCGGCGCGCCCCGGCCCGCCCGCGCCGCCGCCTGTCGCGACCAGGGACCGGCGGCGTGTGCCTGAGCGGGGCGTGCGCCGGGGTGGCAGGGCGCTGCCCAGCTCGCTGCTGCTGCTGTCGCGCGCATTCACGGTGACGCAGCCGTTCCAGACGCCCAAGCCGACCGCCGCGTACGACTCGCTCAAGGAGACGCTGGGCGCCCTGCCCAACAAGGCGCGGCCCCGCCCTCCGGCCGCGCGCCCAGGCGCCGCGGCGCCCCGGCCGCGCCCCGCACCGCGAGCGCCGCTGTGAGGCCGCTTCAGCGTCTCAGCGTCAGTCAAGTACTAGAGAGCGGCCTTTGCTGTCGGGCGGGCGGTGCCGACGGGGCGGGCGCGGCGGCGCGCGCAGGTGATCGAGGACGTCAGCCTGCAGGCGGAGGGCGCGGACGACTATGAGCGCAAGCTCACGCAGCTGCGCCGCGAGGAGGAGCTGATCCACGAGGAGGCGCGCGAGGCGGCCGCGCTGCTGCGCGCCGAGCTGCCCACGCTGCAGGCCGGCCAGGCGCGCGTCCTACCCTTACCCTACCAGCGCCGGGCGCCCGCCCGCTGGCCGTGCAGCGCGCTCGGCGCGGGCCTCTCAGGCAGCCCGGGCGCGGCGGCGCGCGCAGACGGCGCAGCACACGACGGCCGCAGCGGCCGCGGCGGCGGTCGTGCGCGAGGCGACCGCGGCCGCGATGGCGGACCACCCGCAGCTGGAGGGCGCGAGCGAGGAGGAGCGCGTGTCCAAGCTGGCCGCCGCCAAGGAGGAGCGCATGCGCAAGGTCATCAGGCGCGGCCGCACCTCACGCGGCGCACCCGCACTGCGTTTGGCTCGCGACCTGCGCGCGCGCCTGCATGCCCCCGCCGGCCCCGGCCCGGCTGACACCGCGCGTGCGGCGCAGCGCGCTTGCGGTGCTGGCCAGCAGCAGCGGCGTGAGCAGCGAGCGCGCGGCGTTCATGCAGCTGGTGCGCGCGGAGATCGAGCGCGTCAACAAGCAGCTGGGCAAGCGCGGCTCGGTCTCCATGGTCTTCCAGAAGGGCTCGCTGCTGGTGCGCCGCCCCGGGCGAACACAACCGCCCTCCGACCTCATGGCCTCGTGGCCGCGGCGGCTGCAACGGGGCGCGCGCCGCGCAGGTCGAGCGGCCGGCCGAGCTGGAGGAGGTGGTGGGCCAGAAGCGGCTGGCGGACCGCGTGACGGGCATCCTGGCGCGCATCGAGGAGGAGCTGGACCACGTGGACTCGCGCATCGGCGCGTCCATGCATGTGCTGGACGCCGACAACGACGGCCTGGCGCGCACCTCGCCTCCCCCGTCCCGCGCCCGCCCGACCACCCACTCAACACAACCTGTTTGACCTTGCCCTTTCTGTGCCTCGGACGGCGCGTCGCGCGGCCGGCGCGGCCACGGCGCGCGCGGCCGGGGGCGCCGACGCGGCCGGCGCGCGCGCGCAGATCAGCACGGAGGAGCTGCAGACCGCGATGGGCTTCCTGCGCGAGCAGCTGGGCGAGGACGAGCTGCGCGCGCTGCTGGGCGACCTCAACGCCTGGTCCGACGACGGCGCGTCGCCCATCCCGGTCGGCAAGCTCATGGAGCTGGCCGCCAAGGCCGTGCCCGCCGACGGCGTCCCAGCCAAGGCCAAGGCCATTGCCAAGGCGGCGTAGCGCGGCGCCGGCTGTGCGGGTCAGACGCGCGGGGTGTGCGCGGGCGCTGCCGCCTGCCGCCTGCTTTGCTCGGCGGGCTTGCCTGGTGTGTGGTAGGCCCGGGCTTCAGGAGCTGTGTTGTGGTCTGTCGCCAAGCAGCGCGGACGTAGGATATCGTTCAGAACGCATGCTGTTACAGCTCCGTTATTGCGCGTTCGCGACCTCTGCCTCTCATGTAGTTGCATGCATTCCAGGACATCAGAAGCATCCCACACGCGGCCAGGCCGGGCAGAGCCAGCCGGCAGGCGCGCCGGCCGGCCGCTCAGGCGCCGCGCCGCGCGCTGGGCACATAGCGGTGGTCCTTGGCCGCGTTCTTGCGGCGGCGCTTGGCCAGCGCCTTGTCCAGGCGCCCGGACGCCTTGAGCTCCTCGAAGCGCACGCGCAGCTCGTCCGCGCGCCGCGCCGCGCGCTTCTTGTGGAACACGCGCTTGCCGCCGCGCACCGCCTCGCGCTCCCTGGCCTGCGGCGGCGGCCAGCACGCGTGCAGGCGCCGCGGCGCAGCCGTCACAGCTAGTCAGCCTGCGGGGGCGGCGCGGCCGCCGCACCTTGAGCTCGGCCGCGATCTTGGCGCGCTGCCGGCGCGCCTGCTCCTCGCGGATCTGCTGCTCCACGCGCGTCAGCTGCGCCTGCACCTCGGCGCGCGTGGCGGCGCTCTTGGCCCTCTGCGCGCGGCCGCCCCCTGCAACCGGTCAGCGTCCAGGCGCGGCGCCCAGAGCGTGGGGCGGCGTGCGCGGGGCGCGCCTGCAGCGTGCCGCGCAGCGCGCGCTTCTCGTCCGGCAGCGCCTCGTCAAACACGAACGCGTACTGCTTGCGGAAGCGCTCCTCCACGAAAGCGCCGCTCAGCGTGTTGAAGCGCGGGTCGCGCCCCTCGCTGCGCGGCGCGGCGCGCGGTCAGGGCCCCGGCAGCGCGCGGCGCGCGCTGTGCTCGGGGGCGGCCGCAAAGGCAGCGCACCTCTTCGGCGCCTGCAGCACGTCGCGGAAGCGCGGCACCGGCCGCTTGGACGACAGCTCCATGGGCCGGTTCTTGTTGTCGCGCTTGAAGTCGCGCCTCCTGCCCGCCGCCGGGCCGGCCGCGGCGCCGGCACGGGCGGGCGCCGGCTGCCGCAGGCTGCGCGCGTGCACGGTGCCGTCCTGCTGCCGCGCCACCAGGTCCCCGAGCAGGGGGCCGCCCTCGTCGTCCTGCGCTCGTGCACACAGGCCGCCTAAGCCCCTCCCCGGCTCCAGCGCGGGCGGGCTTGAGGCGGGGCCCGGTCGGCGATGGCTCACAGCGTCAGATGCGCTCGGCGCGTCGCTGTCGGCCTCTTCGGACTTGCTGCTGCTGCTGGCGCTAGGCAGCTCGTCGTCTGGCTCGGCGACCATTACAGCGCGCCTGCAAGCCTCACCGACCGCTGGCTACTCACACGGCTTCGAGCAGCCTCAAAACGCCTCTGCGCTTGGCGCCAACTTGGCAGACCGGGTCTGCTTGAATTGCTGGTGCCAGTCCACCAAGAAGGCGGACTCAGCTGCGCTGCATAATCGCAGAAGCTGCCGCAGGCAAGCCTTCCGGTCGATCGAAGCGGCACAGGCCGCGAGCACAGGTGGCCTGCAGGCGTGTACACACAGGCCTGCAACATCTCCTCTGTTCCTCGGCCTGGCCGCCCTGCGCGGCGTGACCAGATCCCATCATGTTTGATCCCGTGACCGCCTGGAGCCGGCCGCCGCCCCAGCGCGCGGCGCCGCGCTGAGAAAAGGGTAGGGTAGGCTTACGGTATCCCTACCATTCCTACGGCGCGCGGCGCGCAGGAGGCGATGCGGCTGATGCCGGTGCTGACCGACGGCACCAACCGCACGACGCGCACGCCGCTGCAGCTTGGGCCGCACGCCATCCCAGCCAGCACCATGGTCTGGGTGCCCTTTGGCGCGACGTTCGGCAGCGCGCGCTCCTGGGAGCGCCCGGACGAGTATCTGCCGGCGCGCGCCCCTCGGTCCCGCTCCCCTGCTTGTCTGCGAGTCACGGACAGCGAGCGGTGCTGCCGGGTGCGCGCAGGAGCGCTGGGACGACGCGGACGCCGAGTACGAGCAGCTCCCACCGGGCCGGCCGCCGGCCGCCTGCGCCGATGGCGACAGCTCACAGCCCGGCCGCGCCAGGCGCTTTTTCCCGTTCAGCTTGGGCCGGCGCGACTGCGTCGGGCAGAGCCTCGCGCGCATGAACTACCTCGCCACCGTCGCCACGCTGCTCTCGGAGTTCCGCTTCCGCCTGGCCGACGAGGCGCGCGCCGCGCCGGCTGCCCCGCCGCGCTTGCCGCTCGGCCGCGCCCCAATCGGGCGCCGCGGCGCAGATGGGCGGCCTGGCGCGCGTGCGCGAGCGCGCGACCTCTGGCCTTCTCACGCTGCAGCCTGCCGACGGCCTGCTCATGCACTGCACGCCGCGCTGACCGCCACTGCAGGCCAGCTTGCGGCAATCGCTGGAAATAAGGATGTTGTCTGCGAACGGCCTGGCAGTGGCCCTTGCAATATGGGGCATCCCCGCGGGCAGTGATGCAAACGAGCACGCCCGGCCATGTTACAGCGGTTGCAGCTCCCGGCCCGGGACGCGGGCGGCGCCCGGTCAGGCATTGATGAACGTGTCCCGCCGGCCCTCGAACCCCGCGCGCATAAGCTTCTTCTCGCGTTTGTCCTTGCGCCGCGCCAGCTTGGCGCCCGCGCGCGACACCAGGTTCTCCGTCCGCCTGGGCGGCCCCGACCGCCCCCGTCGCGCCCGGCCCCTTTCTGAAAGCACCGCGCAGGCGTGGCGCCGTGCAGGGGCCGCGCCTGGCCTGCTTGGCGGCCTGCTCGTCGCGCTGGTGCGCCTGGCGCTCGCCCCACGCGCGCGCCTTCTTCGCCTTGGCCTTGGCCTCCTTCTTCAGCGACCTGCCGCCGCGGCGCCGCGGTCAGCGCACGCGCGGCGGGCCAGCCGCCAGCGGGGCAGGCCAGTCGCCAGCGGGGCGGGACAGCCGCCGGCCAAGCGCGGGCAGGCCGCCAGCCGCGCGCGCGCGCCTGGACAGGCGCTTGGGGTCGTCCAGGACGCGCTGCCCGCCGGCGCGCGCCAGCGCGGCCTTCCAGCCCTCCGCCTCGGCCAGCGCCTGCCGCGGAGCGGGCGCGCGTGAGCTCGCGCGCCCGGTGCCTGCTCGGCGGCGCCGCAAACGCAGCGGGCCCAGCACGGCGCCGCACCCGCCCCTCCACGGTGCCCTCGAGCGCCTTCTGCTGCTCCTGCCGGCGCTGCGCGGCGTCCAGCAGCTCCGCCTTGCCCTCATTCCTCCGCCGCGCCTTGTGGTGCGGCTCTGCGCGCCGTCGGCACGCAGCCCTCGGCCCCGCGTCGCCCGGCCGCCGGCATCACAGCAGGCTCAGCGGAGGGACGGGGCCAGGGCACAGTCCGGCGCGCGCCGGCGCCCAGCTCGACGCGGCTGAAGAGCAGGTCGGACTCGGCGGCCGCCGGCCTGGGCCGCTTGGCGGCCGGCGCGGGCAGCGGCGCGGCCTGCGCCGCTGGCTCCTGCCTCGCCTTCCTGCGCGGCAGGCGCGGGGTGCGCTCAGATGCCCTCCCTCGCGACACCGACAGGCAGCAGAGCGGGCGCGCCGCGCCGCACCGCGCGCCGGCGGCCTGGCGCCGCCACTCCCGCGCGGCCTGCACCTGCGACGCCTTGCCGTCCGCGCCCGGCGCTGCTGCCTCATCGGCGTGCCGGCCGTGCCGCAGCGCCTGTGCCGCGCGCGCCGGCGTCGGGGCCCGCGCGCTGGCGCTCAGCGGGGCGAGGCAGGCGGGGCGCGCACCTCCAGCCGCTTGTGCAGGCGCTGCCGCAGCTCGTCCACGGGGGGCGGCGCGCCTGCGCACCGCCAGTCCGCTTGTGACTGCACAGCACCCGCAAGGCACCCGAAGTGGGCGGCCAGGAACGCGCCGCACCGGTGCGCAGCAGCAGCTTGGGCGCGGCGGGCGCCGCGGCCGCGGCTGCCTGCTCGCGCTGCAGGTCCAGCGCGGTCGGCTGCGCCGCGTCGGGGTCCAGCCGCGCGCGCTTGCGCTGCTTGCCGACCTCGCGCAGGCGCTCCTTCTCGACCGCGCGCGCGCCCTGCGGCCGCAGGGCGAGCCTCAGGGGCGCCCGGGCAGGCGTCCATGCGGGGCAGGCTGAGCGGGCGGCCGGCGCGCGCTACCTTCTTCATGTACTTGAGGTTGGCGGGGGCCTCCTCGCGGTCGATGTAGTGCCTGGCCGGCACCAGCTCGACCAGGTGGTCGAAGAAGCGCACATGCGCGTCCACCTGGGCGCGGAATGCTTGCAGGAGCGCCATGCCCGCCGCCCGTCTGTGCGACCGCAGCGCGGCAGTGCAGAGGCCTGCTCCGGGTGGCGCCGCGGATCGTGTGCAGCAGGGGCCCTGCGCTTGCACTGTTTTTCTTTCCGAGGCGTCTGAAGGCTCGACTCCACCGCAGCCGCAGGGATTATTTATGGGGACCTATTTATAGCCTCGGCAACACAGCCTGCGCTGCTGCTTGCATGGACGGTCTCAGTCCAGCCATGGCAGGCACCGCGGTCATCACAGGCAGGCAGCTGGAGTCCATGCGCGCCGCGGTGCGCCCACGCGCCTGACCCTCACACCCTTCCCCGCCGTGGCAGTGCCCGAGGCCGCGCCGCGCGCAGGCGCGGCCGCCGGCGGCGCCGCAGGAGCAGGGCGCGCACGCGGAGCTGCACAGGCTCAGCGTGCAGCGCGCCGCGCTGTGGCCGGACACCCTGCAGGTGTGCCGCCAGCCCGCAGGCTCCCGCCCGCCCCGCGCCGTGCGCGCCGGCTGCGCACCGACGCCTGTGGCGGCGCCGCGCGGCAGGCGCAGCGCGAGCGCCGGGCGCGCGCGCTGCAGACGCGGCTGGCGGCGGAGGAGGCCGCGCGTGTCGAGGCGCGCCCCGGCCGCCCCCGTGCCGGACGGCGCCGCGCGTCCGGCGCGCTGAGCGCGCCGCGCGCGCGCAGGCGGACGAGGCGGAGGCGGCGCTGCGCGGCGCCGAGCACGGCGCGGCGCTGGCCGCGGCGGCGGCCGCGCTGTGGCGGCAGGGCGACCGCGTCCGGGCGCTGGCGGGGCGCGCGCTGCTGGGCGACGTGCTCGCCGAGCGCGGCCGGCAGGTGGCCGCCGCGGGCGCGGCTGCGGCCGACGTGCGCGCGCGACACGCCGCGTTTGTGGCGGCCCAGCGCCAGCGCCTGGAGGCGCGCACCAAGCGGGCTCACAGCGCGTTGCAACCGGTGCCCAGCGCGCGGCGCGCGACGCACGCGGGCGCGCGGCGCGCAGGCGGACGCGCAGGCCGAGCACCGCGCGTCGGCCGCGGCACAGCGGCGCGTGGAGGAGCAGCGCGACCAGCAGCTGGCGCAGCTCGCCGGCCTGGAGCGCCAGATCCTAGCCGAGCAGTGCGCGGGCCCGCCGCCCGCCCCGCTCACCCGCACGCGCCCGGGGCGCGCCCCCACGCGGCCGGCGCGCGCGCGCAGGGAGCGCACATGGAGCGAGGGGCAGCGCCTGCGCCAGCAGGCCGCCGAGCAGGCCGCCCAGCAGAGGGTCGAGGTGCGCCGCGCGGCACCCTGCTCGGGTCGCCGCGGTCGCGCGCGGGGCTGAGCGGGCCGCCGCAGGAGGAGGCGCGCCGGGCGCGCGGCGTGGAGGAGCGGGCGGCCGCGCAGCGCGCCAATGCGGCGCTGGCGGCCGCCCGGGCGCGCGAGCGCGAGCGCGAGGCGGCCGCCGACGCCGCCGTTGCGGGCGCGGGCCCGCCGGCCCTACCCCGCGCGCGCATTGACTTGGCGCGGGGCGCTCACGCGCGCGCACGGGCGCAGAGCACGCGGCGCGCAAGGCGGCCGCCGACGCCGAGCGGCGGCGCGCCGCGGAGGCCGCCGCGGCGGCCCGGGAGGCGCAGCGGCTGCACATGGTGCGGCTTATGGAGACGCGCTTTGCGGCCGCGCGGTCGACGGCGGAGGCGCGCCTGGCGCGCGACGTGGCGGCCGCCGCCGACCGCTCTGACGCCAACGCGGCGCAGGCCGAGCGCAAGCGGCGCGCCGACTGGGACGCCGTGCACGAGTGCGCCGCCGGCCGCGCCGCCGATTTGCTCACAAGCGCACGGCGTGCGCCCGAGCGCGCCGCGGCCGCAGGAGCCGCCAGGCGGCGCTGGCGGCCGGGCGCGCACAGCGCGACGCGGCGCGCGCCGAGGAGCGCGAGGCCGCGGCTGGCGCCGGGGAGCGTGCGGACGCGGACCGCGTCGCCCAGGCCCGCGCGCCCCCCGCGCTCGCACACCGCCGCCGCCCGGCTCGCGCGCAGGCTGAGCGGCGGCATGCGGGGCGCAGGCGGGGGCGGCCCTGGCCGCACGGGCGGCGCGGCGCGAGCAGGTGGCCTGCCTGCAGCACCAGATGGCGCGCAAGGCGGCCGCGGCCGCCGAGGCCGGGCGGCGCGCGCTGCAGGTGCGGGCCCGCTGCCGGGCCGCCAGGCCCGTGCGCGCCCCTGCACCCTAGCGCTCCGCTGAACAGCCACGCGCGCCAGGAGGACGGCCGGCGCCTGGCGGCGCTGGCGGCGGACGCGGCCGCGTTCCAGGCGCACGCGGCGGCCGCCATCGCAGAGCGCGCGGCCGCCGGCGCGGCCACGGGGCCCATGCGGCTCTACCTGCGCTCGCTGCCGGCGCTGGAGCGCGCGCTGCTGCCCGCCAGGCGGGCCTAGCTGCGCTGGAGCCTGTAACACGCTCGTGTCACCGCCTCGACCCTCTGAAACAAGCAGACGCGCCGCCGGCCTCACCGCGCGGGCCGGCCGCGCTCGCGTATGAACAGGTCGCGCAGCTGCGCGATGTAGGCCAGCAGCTCCTGGCGGCCCGTGCCCGCCACCGTGCTGGTCGCCACCACGCCCGGCAGATACGCCCAGTCCTGCAGCAGGCGCTCCTGCGCGCCCCGGCCGCCGGCGTCTGTGCCCCGCCTCGGCAGCGCGCGCCAGCGGCCGACAGCGTTTCCAGGAGAGCATGCGCGCCTGGAACGCGCGGATGTTCTCCTGCGGCGGCGGCACGCCCTTCTTGCGCTTGTCGGTCTTGGTGAACACGAGCGAGAAGGGCACCTGCGCGGCCGCGCACGCGCGGTCAGCGCACGGGAGGGGTCAGCGCACGGGGGGGTCAGCGTAGACGGCGGCGGGCGGCCGAGCGAGAAGGGCACCTGCGCGTTGCCCAGCCAGTCAGCGACCTCCAGGTCCAGCGCCTGCACCGGCACGCTCGCGTCCACCAGCAGCAGCACGTTGGCCAGCGTCGGCCGCTCCAGAAAATACTGCTGCGTGAAGCCGCTCCACTCCGCGCGCAGCGCCTTGGACCGCTTGGCATAGCCGTAGCCGGGCAGGTCCACCAGGTACCAGGCGCCGTTGATCAGGAAGTGGTTGATGCACTGCGTCTTGCCTGCCGGGCGCCGGCGCCGCGTCAGGCGCGGCGCGGCCGCGGCCGGCGGGGCGCGCGGGCGCGCGGCGGGCCGCGCACCGGGCGTCTTGGACACCTTGGCCAGGCTCTTGTTGTTGGTCAGCATGTTCACCAGGGACGACTTGCCTGCGCGCACGGACCGCGCCGTTGCGGCCGCTGGGCTGCACAGCGGGTCGCCGGCGGCCGGGCGGGGGCGGGCGCGCGCACCCACGTTGGAGCGCCCGATGACCGCAAACTCGGGCAGCGTCGCCGGCGGGCACTGGTCCGGCCGCACCGCGCTCGAGATGAACTCGGCCGTCTTGACGCGCGTGGCCGTCGGCGGCGGCAGCGCCACGTCGACCTCCGGCGCGCCGGGCTCGGTCTCCGGCGGCGCCGGCGCCGCCGGCGCGGCCGGGGCGGCCTCCTCCCACCACTCGTCGGTGACGCCTGCCGCCGCGGGCGCGGCGGCGGGCGCGGCCTGCGCGGCCGCCGGCGCGCGCCGCCTGGGCGCCCACAGCGGCCGGCCGCTGTGCAGCGCCTGCCGCCCGCTGGTCGAGCAGGCGGCGGCGCGGTCGCGCGCGTGCGCGAGCGGGGCCTCCGCGCTGCAGCGGGCCGCGCCCGCCAGCCGGCCTGCAGCGCTCCGCAGCAGCGCCATCCTCTCTAGGCAGAGGCCCAGGCGCTGGGGGAGTGCTCTCTTCGACCCACCGGGAACCACCCAGCCAAGCTGCAGGGCTTGATCAGGCTGGGAATAAGAGGAAACGGACAGCAGGCAGTCTTGTTCTAAAACACAGAGGTCCAGAGGCTGTGCGCCCGGTGCAGCGGCACAGGAGGCCGCGGCATGGCCGGGCAGAGCTGGCGGTGCGCGGGGAGCGGCCAATGCGCTGCGCTGCAGGCGCCGGCGCCGCACGGGCAGCGCGCTGCGGCACGCTGCGCCGCAGCGGGCGCCGGCGCCGCGCCGCGCCAGGCGGCCGCCCCGGCCGACCGCGCCGCGGCGCCCGGCTGGGCGCAGTGCCGGGCGCCGCCGCTGCGGCACGCGCCGCCGCAGCACGTGCAAAGCCGACCCGCCAAGCGGCGGCGCTGCCAGGTGAGGGCGGGGCGCAGGCCCGCGGCTGCCGCGTCCTGGCCGAGTCAGCGTGCGAGCCCGGGCGCGGGCGCGCGCAGGCGCCCGCCGTGGCGGCGGCGGCGCCGCTGCAGCCGGCCGTCGAGGCGGACGCGGCCGCGCTGGTGTCCGAGGCGGCCAAGAAGGCGCTGGCGCGCGCGGCCAACGCGATGCGCCGCGTCGGCTGGTTCTCCTTCTGGTCGCAGCTGACGCTGTCGGTCGTGAGCGCGGGCATCCTGCTCTTCTCGGCCGCGTTCACGTCGCAGGCGCGGCCCGGCGCACAGCGCGCGGGCGCCCGCCCCCGCCGCCGCCGCGCCCGACCGCGCGTGAGCGCGCAGAACGGGCCGGGCGTGGCGCTGTACCTGACGCTGTTCGGCGTGGTGGCCGGCCTGGTGAGCACGTTCTGGACGTTCGGCTACACGCGGCTGGCGCGGCGGCTGCGCGGCTACTCGCTGGGCGGCGCGCGCGGCGCGCTGCGGCGCGTGCGCAAGCGCGACGTGCTGGCCACGCTGGAGCGCGGCTGCTGGATCAACGTGTTGGGCATGGCGGCCACGCTGCTGGGCCTGCAGGCGACGGTGGGCCTGCTGGTCGCCAAGACGCTGACCAACGCGACCGCCAACCCCTTCCTGGCCGGCGGCGTGGGCAGCTACAACCCGGTGCTCGCGCTCGACGTCTTCCTGGTCCAGGCGCGCGGCGGGCCTCAGTTCTGGCACCGCGCCGGCCGCCTGGTCTGGCACCGCGCCGGCTATATGTGCGCGGAGCAGGCCGGATGGCGGCCGCGCCGCCGCGCCGGGCTGGCCATGTGAGCTGCGCGCGCGGGCGCGCGCCGCAGGCGTCCACCAACACGCTGCTGTCGCACTTCGTGGCGCTGCTGGGCAACCTGTACCTGGCGCGCATCATCTCCGCCAACGCGGAGGCGCGGCCGACCAGCTACGGCGCGCCGCCGACGCCGACGCCCATGCCGGCCGCCGCGCGCTGAGCGCGGGCTGCTTTGTTGTGAGTGGGGTGTTTTGGAGCGGTGTGCGTGCTTACAGCGTGTAATAAATACTTGGCTGCACAGCATTGGTGCGGAGCGGGCGACAGACAGGCCAGATGGATGGACAGACGCGCAGACGGGCCTGAAAGAACACACACGCAGAGTGAAGTGCCCCGCCGAAGGCTTGCTTTCAAAGAATGTGGACCCGCGCTCAGAAGTCGCCCGCGCGGCGGCGGCGCGCCGGGGCCCTCGCGCCGCCGCCGCCGCCGCCGCCGCCGCCGCCGCCGCCGCCGCCGCCGGGCCGCGGCGCGGCGGGGCCGCCGCCGTAACCGTTGGCGTGGCCGCCGCCGCCGCCGCCCGGCCGGCCCGCTGGGCTCTTGGGCCGGGGCGGCTGGGCACCCTGCCGCGCGCTTGCGCTGGTCAGTCGCGCGCACATGCGGGGCTGCCGGTGCACGCGCGGCCGGGCCAGGCTGCGGGGCGCGCCTGCCGGCCGCCGCCCTGGCGCGAGCCCGCCTGGATGTTCAGGCCCGGCACGCCTGCGCGGCGGCACGGCGGCGCTCAGTGAGGCGCTGGCCGGGTCGCGTCGGCCGCAGCGCCGGCGGGCGGCGGGCCGCACCCTTCAGGCCCATCATGCCGACGGTCTTGGGCTCGATGGTGGGCACGCCGGAGCAGCCTGCGGCCGCGCGCACGCGCGTCAGCCCCGCAACACCCTTGTTTCACAGGGCATACACGCAGCGGCGGCCGGCGGGGCCGCGCCGATGACGCGCGCGAAGTGGTTGGCCTGCTGCACCAGCTCCGGCAGGCCCCAGCCGCACGCCTTGACGTAGCCCTTGTAGAAGCCGAGCCAGGTGCGGTACGCCTGCGCCTTGGTCTCCGCGTCCACGCGCGCGAGGCCGGCCGCGGTCGCCGCGCGCGCGCCGGCCGCGTCCGGCGGCGCCGGCGCGGGCGACAGCGGCAGGTCGCCCAGCTGGCGCAGGAAGTGGCTCTCAAAGTCGGCGAGCAGGATGAGGCCCTGGCCGGTCTTGCCGGCGCGCGCGGTGCGGCCGACGCGGTGCACATACTGCGCCTTCTCCGACGGCAGGCCCACCTGCGCGGCCGGCCGCTGTCGTTGTCGCCTGCGCTGGCCGCAGGGGGGAGGTGGTATTACTGGGCTCGTCAGGGTGAGGGGCGCGCGCGCCTGCAGCACCAGCGTGACGTCCGGGTAGTCGACGCCGCGCGCGGACACGTCGCTGGAGAACATGATGCAGCGCGTGCCGTTGCGGAACGCGTCGGCCGCCTTGGTGCGCGCGCTCTGCGACTTGCGCGAGTGCATCTCCACGACCGGCTGGCCCATTGCCTCGAACAGCGCCGAGTAGAGCGCCGTCAGGCGCGCCGTCACGAAGAAGGCCATGACCTGCGCGCGCGCCGCGCGTCAGTCGCCCGTCCGCGCGGCCGGCGCCGCGCCGGGGGGCCTGCCCGGCGAGCGCGCCTTGTAGCCGGTGGGGTTGGCGGCAATGTGCTGCTGCACGGCCGCCCAGAGCGCCGGCGCCTGGTCCTCCACGCTGGTGACCTGGTACAGCTGCTCCACCTGCGCGCGCGCGCGGCCCGGCGCTCACGCGCGCCGCGCCGCCTCGGGGCCGCCGCCGCCGGGCCGGGGCGCGGGCGCGCCGTCTCGGCCGCGTGCGTGTCCTCCTCGCCCACGGTGTCCACCACCTCGTAGCCCGGCCGCAGCGCAAAGCTGCACAGGTTGCGGATGTCGCTGGGGTAGGTCGCCGAGAAGAGCACCGTCTGCCGCGTCGCCTTGGCCGGCAGCGCGCGCAGCAGCTGCTCCAGCGCCGGCCTGCGCGCGCTCGGCGTGAGCGCCGCCGGCCCCGCGCGCGCGCAGCCGCACTAGCGTCCCCATCAACCCCAGAAAAGGCGCTTACCGGAAGCCCATGTCGAGCAGGCGGTCCGCCTCGTCCAGGACCAGCACGCGCAGCTCGGACATGGCGGGCGCGAGCGTCCCGTTCTGCAGGTGGTCGTTCAGGCGGCCGGGCGTGGCGACCAGCACGTCCGGCGTGCGCTCCTGCAGGCGCGCCACGTCGCGCGATATGTTGGTGCCGCCGAACATGACCTGCACGTGGAAGCCGTGGAAGGTGGCCAGCGCCTTGGCCTCCTCGCCGATCTGCGTCGCCAGCTCGCGCGTCGGCGACACGACCAGCGCGCCGACCTTGCGCCGCCGGCCCGCGTCGGCCTGCAGGCGCTCGAAGGCCGGGATGAGGAACGCGAGCGTCTTGCCGGTGCCCGTCTTGGCCTTGACGCACGCGTCTGCGCCGCGCAGGCAGACCGGCAGGCTGGCCGCCTGCACGTCGGTGCACTGCTGGTAGCGCATCACCTCCGCCAGCGCCCTGCGCGCCGGCGCGCGCCGCGCGTCGGCCCCCGCCCGGCCGCGGCGCGCGGCGCGCGCGCGTGCGGGCCTGGGGCCCCACCTCTTGGTGAGCGGCGAGACGCCCGGCAGGTCGCTGAAGCGCGTGCCGGTCAGGTGCTCGGCCGTGGTGGAGCTCATCTGGCGCGCGCCGCCGCCGGCCGGCTGCATGGGCGGCGGCGCCGGCATGCGCCCCGGCGGCGCCTGGGTCTGCGGCGGGTCGGCCAGGCTGGCGCCGCTCGCCGCGCGCGCGCCCATGCCGCCGCGGCGCCTGCGCCGCTTGGCGGCGCCGTTCGCCGGCGCGCCGTTGTCCATCGCCGCGTCGCCCAGGCCCAGGGGGGCTGCTGTGCGCTGCCTGCCGGGCTGCGCTGTCACAACGCGGCCGGCCGCCCAGCTCAGGCGCAGCGGGCTGGGGTTGTCGCTGGAGAGGCGGAGCAGGCGCCGGGCGCTGGATAGCATGGACGGCGCGGTGCACGGCGCGCGGTCAGCGGCAAACATCCAGGGCGAGCGAGAGGGAGGCGCCGGGGCCTCGCCGGTGGACGCTGCCGGCAGAGACCCTGGGCCAGGCCCTGCTCCCAACTTCCGCACAAGGGGGCTGCCTTCTGCTGTCTGAGGCGCGCACAGCTGGGTACAGGAAGTTGCGAATGGCGCGTGCACCACCAGCCGCTCGGCAAGCTCTGCGTCTTGGGCGCCAAACTCATCACCGGTGGCCGCACGCGCACGTTCCGCAGCCCGCACCGAGGCGGCCGCTGCGCATGCCACTGCGGCCCCACCATTGCGGCGTGGGCCGTGCACGGACGACCCCATACCAGACTGGGGCGGACACGACGGCCGCGCCGGGCCATGGTTGCAGAGAGCACCAAAGATGCACGTACTCCGCCTGGACGTGCGGCTCCTGGGAGAGGTGCAACAAGCACAGCACTCGGGGCCATGGAACGGCGGGGCTGAGGCCCCGCACATCTTTTCTCAGCAGCGGAGCGTGCACTGCACGGCAAGCGCCAGCGGCCCGCCTGCTGCAACTTGGACGCTGTGCAGCAAGGCAGCGCCGTTGTGCTGGGTCGGTTACGCAGCGTGCGCCTCGAGGACCGGGAGCACACCTCCTCCGACTGTCCTGTACGGCGCAAGCACTTCATAGCCTTAAACATGCACACGCTATCCCCACAGCACCCAGCTGCGTCGCGTGCAGCGGTCTGGGTGGCTCGAGAAGGTGTGTGCGCGCGTGGCCCAGGTGTGTCCTTTCTGAACAGCCACACAGCAGGCCGGCAAGGTCCTGTTCCCTCCCAGCGCTTCCAGGCAGGCGCACACAGAGGCGCATCATAAAGTACAGCACGCCGTTTGCCCACAGTTCGCCGGGACCTCGCGCGCAGTACCAGTTTGCCGCTTGGCTGCCGACACGGCAACAGGCACCCGCTTGCAGTCAAGCGGTGACCCCCAGGTCGTCGCCTGCACCGAGAGGCTGCAGGCTCCAAAAGCACTGTGGGCAATTAGCGCCGCCGCAGCGGCACAGCATCCCTTGATGACGCGCCCATCTCTCCAGGCCTTGTCTCCTGTAGCTGCAATCGCGCGGTGGCTGGAGCTGCCACACCTTGCAAAAGCCGTCAGCGGGCCCTGCTCTGGATGCGCAACTATTTGAGCTCTACCTGCCCGGAAAAAATGCCAATGTTTGCACCATGCCCACGCTTGCGCTACTGAGCGCAGGCGTTGCTCGTGAGCTGCTGCGCTCGCGCGGCTGCGCAGCGGGCAGCGAAGGCCTGGCGCGTGCGCGCGCGCTGCCTCTCGCCCAGCCCCTGGCTTGCCTGTCACATGCATTTATTGCAGCTGCTCACTCTCGGAGGCGTGTTACAGAACCAGCACGGCAGCCATACGCTGCAAAGGGATACCATTGCTTGCTGCCTACTGCTTCCACGCCAGAAGCATGCTAGCTCAGATTGCGCGCTCGCAACCAGGCGCGCGTGAAGCCGGTGCAAGTGACACGCAGCGCGGCAAGTTGTGGTCTCCAGAAAGGAATTCCGAGGGTCAGGCATGGGGGAAGTGCGCCCCATGCTTGCCTTCGCTCCGGACCCGCGGCGACGCTTGGGCCATGCCAGTGCGTGACCCAAGCTGCGCGCTGCTTCTAGCTACATTCCCCAGGGTAACCTAGCCTCTACAACATGACCACAAAAATAGTCGCCACACGGGCCTCCAAGCACAGCCAAGCACAGGGCGCCGTGCGCCTCTGTGCGTTGCCTCCGCCAGGCGTTGCCTCCCTCTACCAGATGGCTTTGCTCACACTGACACCCGTGTTCCACCAAGCAGTTCTCACACCCCTGACATCTGCAGCACCGCTTCTCAAACAGGCGCTCGCACGTCTTAATACTTCCGCAGACAGTTATTGTAGCCCCAGACACTGAAACTGTCTGAACTGATGTGCATCACAGGAAAGCACACCGCTGGCCCGCTCGCACCAAAACCAGCTCAGGCAGAGTTAGGATCCAGCATGCAGGATCCAGCATGCAGGCCGAGCGAACCCATGCACATCACAGTGGGCTCACTTCATGCGCCATCGCGCCGAGCTTCCGCAGCAAGACAGCCGTTCATGGCACACTTCATGTGGACTTCCTCTCAAGCAGGCGGTGATGGCGCTGCGGTGGACAGAAAAGTTCTGGGAGTTCATGCTGGTGGCTGCGCTGGTAAGCGATGCATAAAGTAACCCCTCAGGCGGGCGGGCGGGGACATGGGGCCGGGCTGAGCTCGCGCGCAGCGCGGCCCCGCTCAGCAGGATGTGTGCGGCGGCGCGCTCAGGCGGGCAGGCCGTACACGAGGACGCGGTCGCCGCAGCCCATGTAGACGCGCCCGTCCGCGACGGTGACCAGGTGGAACTTGACCACGCCGCCGGCGCTGCTGGGCGTGCCGCCGCAGACCGCCGTGTTGTTGGACGAGTACAGCAGCTTGAGGCTCATGGCGTCCCAGGCCAGCAGGCTGCTCTGCTCGTCGATCTGCGCGCCCGCGCGGTTGTTAGCAGACTCAACACACCATGCAGAGTCGCCGGCCGCCGCGCTCCATGCGGCAGGCCGGGGCGCGCCTCGCAGCGCACATAAGCACTTGAGCGCAAGCCGCACAGCGGCGCACCTCCCAGAGGACGGCCTCGGTGGCGTCGGCGCTGGCGGCCTGCACCACCGGGTTGGACGCGCGCGAGGAGAACAGTCCGACCGCCTTCTCGGCCGACGCGGTGGGCGTCGGGGACAGCTTGCCGGCGGCGCCGTCCCAGGCGTACCTGCGCGCACGCCCCGCGGCAGCGCCGTCAGCGGCTGGGGCATGCTGGCGCAGCAAGCAGGCGCGGCAGCGGGCGCGCAGCATGGGGGCGGGCAGGCGGCCCCCGGCGCGGGCGGCCGGGCGCGCGCCTGTACAGGGCCTGGTTGGAGCGGCGGCCGCGCGTGAAGACCTGGCCGCCGTTGCCGGGCCAGTAGGCGGGGCCGCTGTAGACGGACTGCCCGGTGGGGTTGGTCGAGTTGAGCGGCGCCGCGTTGAGCACCTGCAGTGCGCGCGCGCGCTGAGAGGCTGCGCCGGCCGGCCGCGCCGCGCGAGCAGAGGCGCGCCGAGTCTGTAAAGGGCACAGCAGCAGGCGCGGCCAGCAGGCCGGGCGCGCATGAGGGTGGCCTCCAGCGCCAGGCGCGGCCGGCGGGCCGGGCGCGCCTGGAAGACGTTGGTGTTGTTGGCGTTGGGGTCGTAGCCGCCCAGGTTGGCCGCGTTGCGATGTAGAGCGGGCCCTGCTTGCCGCCGGTGATGATGTGGTTGTCCTTGATGACGATCGCGCCCGAGGCGCCCAGGTCCAGGTCGTTCTGCGCGGCCGGGCGCGCGCCGTCAGCGGCCCCGCTCATGCTGCGCACACCCTGGAGCACTGCATGCATGGCTGGCCCGGCGACGCATGCATGGACCATGAGCTCGGCGCCAACGCTGGAGCACGCGCAGGCGGCAGAGCGTGTTGCATGCATGCAAACAAGATTCTATTGTCATGCGCAGCGGGCGCGGGGGCGGGGCCGCGCGCACGTTGTCCAGGAACAGGCCGTTGGCCGGGATGAAGTAGTCCTCCACCGCCGACAGGTCCAGCGGGAAGCGCAGGATGGCGTTGCCGATGCCGCCGTTGGCCGGGTCGACCGGCCCGCGCCCTGCGCGCGCCGCAGGCGCCTGTCGCGCGCCGCGCCTCTGCCACAGCAGCAGCCGCTGCGCAGGCATCGCCCCAGGCACCTTTCCATGGGGCGCAGGGCGCGCGCGCTGGGCGCCGCGGCAGCCCGGCGGGGGCGCGCACCCGTCACGACGTACAGCCTGTCCTGGAAGATGGTCGGCGCGGTGCCGCCCATCCAGATGGTCGGGCCGCCGCCCTCCACCGGCCCGAACGCGGGGTTGGTCTGGTTGAAGCGCGCTGCGTGGCGCCGCCGCGCGCGCGTCAGCCTCAAGGCCAGAGCGCCCCTTTGCGTCGGCACCCAAGGCAGGCTGGCGGCGGGCGTGCGCGGGCGCGCTGCAACCCGCAGGGGGTGTGCGCGGGCGCACAGATGAGCACGGGCGTCGTCCAGAAGCTGCGGATGGCGAGCGTGCGCGCGTCGAACGCGAACAGGAAGGGGTAGTATGGCGGCCGGTCGCAGTGCGAGCCGAACGCCGCATACACCAGGCCCTTGTGCAGGGCCAGGCCTGCGCGCGCGCTGCGCCTTCAGCCGCGGGCCCACGTTCTCAGGCAGGCCGATGGCCGCGTGGTGCTGTCAACGCCAATAAAGCACCTGGCGCCCTGCGCTGCTCGCGCCGCCTGACAGCGCGCGAGCCCCCGGGGCTGCCCTTGGCGGCGGGGCGGCGCCACGCGGCCGCCGCACCGGGGCGCTGGAGCTGCTTGATGGCGACAAACTTGGTGGCGTTGTTGGGCAGCAGCGAGTTGGGGAACGTGCGCGTGGCCGTCACGGGCGCGGTGGGGCTCCCGGTCCGGTGCGCGCCCGTGGCCAGGTCCAGCGCGTTGAACCTGCACGGCGGCTGCAGGTGAGAGGACGGCAACGCGGCCCATACCTGAACATCCTGTGCTCGCACGTGCGTGTAGCGCGCGGCCCAGCGCTGTTACTCCTATCCAAGGTGTGCGGGGCACAGCATGTGCGAGCATCTATGTCGCGGCCACCACAAGGACTGAGAGCTGTGTCCTCTGAGAGCTGGATGCAAAGTGTGAGGGGCGCTCCCTGCCTGGCTCCACGTGCTGATAAACACTCACAACACAACACAACACATCACATAAAAAATGAGGGCTTGAGCGGCCGGCGCGCCTGTACTGGGTGGTGGTGAAGACGTCGGCGCCCTCGACAGAGTACGACATCACGTACACCGTGTCCGTGTCGGGGTCGATGACCGGCGTGCTTGTGATGCCTGCGCGCGCGGCGCGGCCCAGGTGAGTCGTGCCGACGTGGGCCGCGTCAGCCGGCTGCGCCTGGCCCGCACTGTTAGAGCGCTTGTCGATTAGCAGGCCTGCGTGACAGGGGCCACAGGTGCGTACACCGCCAACTGGCGGGCACCGCTGCTGCAGACAGCTGACTGTTCAGACAAGCAAGGAGGGGCCGCGGCGGGGGGGCGTCGCGCGGCGGGGAGGCGCCGCGCCGTAGTACGGCGCGATGTCCGTGCAGGGGCCGCCGGGCCGGCTGGGCACCGCGGGGATGTCGACGGCCGTGACCACGCGCCCGATGGTCAGCGACCTGTTCCACAGCTGCTCGCGCGTGTCTGCGCGGCGAGCGCGCAGCGTGAGCAAACGTGCACCCGTGTGGGGCCATGTGCAGGGGCGCAGCCGTGCAGAGGAGCAGCCCGCGGACGCAAGCCGCGCCTGCGTCGAACGCGAAGACCGAGTTGAACTCGGTGGCGATGATGACCAGGTTGCGGTAGGTGTGGTCGGCGAACTTGACGCCGGGCGCGTACAGGGGCTGCGCGCGCCGCGCGTCGTGAGCGGGCGGGGCAGGGCGCCCGGCGGCTTGCACCCACGCGTGCAACCTGGCAGGAACCGCGCGACAGCGACAAGCACGCCTCCAAGCAGGACGAGGCGCGCGCACGCGCGCGCCCACCTGGGCATAGACCGCGCCGTCCACGGGCCACTGGTGCTGCAGCTGCAGGCCGGGCACGGAGCTCGGCGACAGCTTGGCGTCCACCACAAAGCCTGCACGCTCGCAGGCGGCGCCTCAGGCCAGCGCCCAGCCGCCCTGGATCCGTTGCGCTCTGGCGGGGGCGGCGCGCACTCTGGCGCGTGGGCGCGTAGCGGTTGGTGTAGACGCCCGCCTGTCCAGACAAACAGGCCTCTTTGCTCGCCTGCAGCTGCCCGCAAGGCAGGGGTGTGCGAGCCGGCTGCGTGCGCACACACCTGCGGGTCGAAGCACTTGCGGAAGCACGGCTTGGAGATCTGGCAGCCGGCGTCCTTGGTGATCGCCTGCGTGATCCAGGAGCAGCCTGCGGCGCGAGGCGGCCAGTCAGCGGTATGTCAAAAGGCAGCAGCGGGGCAGCGTGCACGCGGTGCGGGCGCGCCGTCAAAGGGCGACACGGCGCTGGCCGCGTGCAGGGCGCAGCTGACCAGGCAGCCTGTGTACCGGCCGACGTCGTGGGCAGGGACCTCGCTGGCGAGCGGGACCGTGCTGAAGCTAAGCTGCCCCGAGTCGTCCGAGGCCACCAGGCCCGCTGCCAGCGTCAGCAGGAGCGCCCGGCCGAGCATGCTCGCACACTGTCCCGGCATGTGTAGCGAGGTGCGTCAAGCTCGCGGGCGGCCGGGGGAGCAGCAAAGGGTAGTTGGCCAGGTGTGTGCTTTACCGCGGGCTTCAGGTCGGGGCGTTCTCTATCTTTGTGGCTCGCTTTGCCGCCCGCAAGATACATTGGTGAGCATGCGCCCGCTCCTTACCACACAGCAGAACGTGCTCGACACAGGTTGGCCCGACCTGCACCTGGCGGTTCGCGTTCAAAAACCGGGTCCCCCCTCCCGCTCCCCCCCATGTTGCTCCTCGGTAACGTGTGCTGTAGCTTGCTTCTGTAGCAAGCACACAGGCTCGAACAGTTGCTTTAGCTCAGGGACGGCGCTGGCAGTCCCCAGGCAGCGTGCCCCACAGCTGCACGCACCAGCAGCCGGCTGCCTGCGCGGCTGCGCCGCTCGCTGTTGTTGAGCCCCAACAGGGGGCACGTGGCCAGGACGGCGGCGCGCCGGCCCCCTGACGCTGCACTCAGGCCGCACTCGGGCTGCACACGCCCAGCTGGACGCCACAGCTCGTTGCTAGGAAGCCAGCGCGGCAGCCTGTTTTATGCAGGCTGGTCTCGTAGATACACAGGTCATGAAAGCCGCCGTGCCTGACAGCCAGCGGCTCGTTGGGCCAGAAATATACTGTTGGCGCACGTATGAGTCCAGCCCGACTGCTCAGCTGCTTAGGTATGGGCCGTCCAGCACAATTTCCCGCACCGTTGCACGACGCAGCACGCACAGCAGCACTAGGGCATGAGCGGCGCTGGCCGGGCGGCCGTATAGGGTTAGGTTAGGGTACAGGCACATAGGGGTAGGGGTAGGTATAGGTTAGGGTAAGGGTAGGGCATAGGGATAGGGTAGGGTAGGTTAGGGTAGGGTATAGGGTAGGGTAGGGTAT
>JAABUJ010001112.1_pt1 | contig 42054 bp, 34 predicted proteins | sample 5559131 | NCBI WGS metagenome assembly JAABUJ01 (sample SAMN10711875, study PRJNA513366) | rock metagenome | isolation source: Antarctica rocks | place: Antarctica: Victoria Land, Mt New Zealand nord | collected 2016-01-07 | reverse complement strand
GTCAGCTTAGGGGGCCCCTTCGCCGCCCTCCGCTTCTGCTTCCATGCCTCCACGATTCCAGTGTACGTCTCCCAGAGCTTCTGCGTCTCCACCCCCTTTGCGTGCAGCTCCTCGCACAACTTCACCACCGCGACTAGGGCGGCCTGCACTTTCTCCGTGAGCTGGAGGACGGCGCGGAACACCTCCCGTTCGACGGGGCCGACCCAGAGTGAGGCGTGGGGGACGGCGGGGAAGAAGCGTTTCCAGGTCGAGGCGTCGGGGTGGTGGGGGGTGGGGGGCCGGTAGAAGGGGTCGTGGAGGAGGAAGTCGTCGGAGTCGAGGTCCGTGCTGGCATGCTGCTCCGTCGCTCCCCCTTCCTCGTCTGCAGGCCCATTGCCCTCCACAAGTATGCTTCTAAGAACGTACAAGATGGTCTGGATCTCGACATTCACCGGCGCCAGCTGTTGTGGGACTCCAATGTACGGGTAGAGGTAGCTGTCATCGATAGCGTCGACACGACGCAGCGCGTTGTACACATTCAACACCTTCTCGTCCTTTGTCGGTTTCACCTCACTCGTATGGTAGTTATATGCTAGATACCGTTCAGCAAATACTAGGTATCCGGCAACAGCGACACTCGAGCAGTTTCTCAAAAGCTCACAGCACCGGTGCATCGTCGCCGCAATGAGGGAGGGGAAAGAACGAACCAAGCATGCGGTCCTCCGATCTCATCTGCTCCATAGGCCTCGACCAGGCTGAAAGCGCTTTGTGAAGTTCCCGCAGATCGGATCTTACACCTTGAAGAGGGTACCAGAAAGCATAGTTCGGACGCTGACTACGTTCCGGGACGGGCATGAACTTCCCTTCGGCCGTACAGGCGAGCTGGATGGCCGTCATGACGAAATGCAGCGTCGTCAACATGACCTCGTCGTTCGCGCGGGGTTTGTCCATGCGGCCGTTGTTGACGAGACGACGGCCCTCGGGGACGAAGAGCCGGTGACCCTCGGTCTGCGAGAGCAACAGTGGGACAGTGCCGTCCTCGTCTTCGGTACCACCCGAGTTAATCGACTCGGAGTTCTCACCCATCTGCCCATCTTCACTTCTGTCCTCGTCTTCCTCTTTGATGTTTGCGAGGTACTGCGCTGTGAGGTAGGGGCGGTCTAGGAGAGCCTGATGCGCGCTCGAGTTGTTGGGGTCCCACATGTTGGGACTGGCTTCACGCTGGCCACGACCTGCAGTTCTCGCGGGGGGAGGATGCGCGCTCGAGTTCTTCGGATTCAACATGTTGGGACTGGCAGCACGCTTGCCGCGACGTGCAGTTCTCGCTAGGGGAGGAGGACGAGGCGACATTTTCAAAAGCGGACCTTTGGTAAAGCGATCTCGACGACTACAGGTGATGTTGGACAACGTAGGAAGAGATGAGAAGATGCGTAGCTGGAAGTGGAATAAGGAACCGACAGTGAGGTTTGGAACGAAAAGGCTGGTTTAGAACACGAAAGAAGAAGAGAAATCGCGTTGTCAGAAACGGACGTGTTATGAGTTGAAGTAGGGCAGACCGTAAGGAAACCTAGTGCGGCTTTGCACCGTGAATCGTTCAATAACTAGCGATTGATCTTTTGAATAGAAACAAGCTTCCAGTTCCAATCATGAAGTCACAGTGAGAGTAGTTGGAAGAGCATCTTTTGTCATACAATGGCATGATGAATGAGAACCACCCTCGTTCTCTTGAACATGCCAGTGACTGCGTTGCGGCCATATAGTGACTGCGAAAAAAGAGACCAAACAATTACGGTCTGCCATGTCGAGCGTTAATCAGTGGCATTGGGCGTTAATGTGCAGTGACATTTTGTTATCATCATCAATTCTTGCTGGTATCAGCCCATAGTATAGTTTGATACTCTGGCGACATGACTGCCAACATGCGAACATCCTTTATGATGACTGACGTTGGGGTCATGATGAGTTACGAGTGAGTACCTTACTGCTGGAAGGGCTAAGCAGTTGCTTACGTACTCAGGCGCTCGCCGCTTTACCGAACAGCCATCTCAGCCCCATCAGTTATAAATGAATCTCTTGTTGTTTTACGATGAGTGTGAGTCCAAGAGACCAAAATGTCCTTCTCATCAAGGACAGCCTGGTAATTGTAGACCCCTACATTCCTTCTTTCATGAACCATTGCTATAATCTAGGAGCTATATTGCGATGTGGAAAGTGGTTAAGGGCTCTTCAGTTGCCTTTGCTTCAGATGATCGACAGTCCTTCTGCAAAACTTACATGGGGCTCTCTTGGTATGCCTGAGACGGCATCCCGTTCCTACTCCATGGCATAAATACTCAAGAATTGGAAAAGCGATGCATTGTACAGCACAACGCCAGTCTATCCACCCAGACATGATCTCCGGATCCCTACCCTATCTTAACAATACACAATCCCCTACTCCGCAACCCACACCGCCGCCATCCCCATCCCCGTACCCACACACATACTCGTCACCCCGACCTTCTTCCCCGTCCGCTTCAGCTCCCACAACAACGTACTCACCTGCCTCGCCCCCGTACATCCCAACGGATGCCCAAACGCAATCGCCCCTCCCTTCGGATTCACCTTCTCCATCGGCAGCCCCAGCTCCCGGACGCACCACACGCACTGGCTCGCAAACGCCTCGTTGATCTCGAAGATATCCACCTCCTCCTTACTCACGCCCGCCTTCTCCAACGCCACGGGAATCGCCTTCCACGGCCCGATGCCCATCAGCAACGGCTTCACCCCCACCACGCTGCTGGCGACGTACTTGCCCACAATCGTCTGACCCAGCCGCTCCGCCGAGCGGCGCTTCATGAGCAGCACCGCCGCCGCCCCGTCCGAGATCTGGCTCGCGTTGCCGGCGTGGATGCTCCCGTCCTTGGCGAAGGCGGCTTTGATCTTCGCCAGGCTTTCCGCCGTGATGCCGGGCCTGATGCCGTCGTCGCGGTCGACGGTGATTTCCTTCTCTTCGTCCGTTTTGGGGTCGACGTACTTGGCCCGTATCGGCGCGATCTCGCGGTCGAAATGGCCCGCTTGTTGGGCCTGGAGAGCTTTCTGGTACGACGACGCGGCGAAGGCGTCTTGGTCGGCACGCGAGATGTTGCGGTCTTTGGCCATCTGCTCGGATAGGACGCCCATGGGGACTTTGCAGTTTTTGGCTTCGGGGTGGTTCTCTAGGAGTTCTGAGAAGTCGGTGACGGCGCCCGGCCTTCGCAGGATAGTCAGCGGAGGTCAGAAAAATGTCGCAGAGGATGGCGAGCGTACCCATATTGCAAACTCATGCTTTCGACACCCGCACCGATACCGATCTCGATCATCCCGACCTTGATCGCGTTCGCGATATCGACACACGCCTGCAGCCCGCTGCTACATTGCCGGTTCACACTCTTGACGGCCGTGCTCTCTGGGAAGCCAGCCGCCAACGCCGCGGCTCGGAATTCCGTCGCGCCGCCGCCCGGAGGCAGCACCGAGCCCACGGCGATGTCTTCGACAAGCTCGGCGGGAAGTCGAGAGCGCTCGAGTAGGGTTTGGAAGGTGCCGAGGAGGAGGTCGGCGGCTGCGGTGTCTTTGAAGCCGCCCCGACCGCCTTTCGTGAACGGCGTTCGAAGAGCGCAGGTTACCACCACATCGTCGGGGTGTTTGGCTAGTATGGATTCGCGTCCTCGTGGGATGTCGGCTTCGGAGGAGCGGAGATGCGAGGTGACTTGGGAGAGGCGTTGCTGAGCTGTGTTCCATGTCAGCTTTGGCGTTGAAGATGTCCTGTCGTGAAGTTATGAATGAGCTTACCTTGAGACATTTTGCTGAGAGTGTGTGTTGTTTCCAGGAGCGGAAGCGTCTATTGCAGCGCAACTTTGTTACTATGAATGTTGCCGGAGGGAAAGTCAAAGGACGTTGCTAATATACCCATCACTAGAATGTCAGTGTGTTGCTCTTGTGAGATCGAGCTCGTGGACAAGGATTGGTACCGAGGCATGTCCTGATAACCAATCAGAGCCGACAATGTAGCAGGTAGCTCATTATCACATGCTTGCGACCAACCGCGCATCTCGGTCTCGTCTTGACTGAGCATGAGTCCATGAAACATATACCCTTGGAAAGCTCCTGAGTGGGCTCACTGAAGTGATGCCCACGTCGCTGCGTCAGTGATATCTTCAACACTCTATCAACATGACACTACAGCATTTCAAACCTAATTACCATGCTCCATAGGTAGCCAACATTGTCTACCGATCTATACATCTCGTGGCTATGCCATATATTGCAACCAGTCCATAGAAGACTGGACTACTGGATCAAACAACGCAGACATGGATGATATATTTGACAATAATGGCAAAGGTAAAGGGTACCCGCACGGAGAAGGAGACTGGGAAGATAGAAGTACTACAGGTTGTTCACTTCTAAACACAATAAGAATAATACACTTCCACGGCTGTCAACAATGTCAGGACTAAGAAAAAGGGTATATTCCTAACCGCTAAGATGATACATTGAGATGCGAACGAATCTATACAAGGAGTCCGGTTCAAAGAGCGGGCGCATCCCAAGCCTCCCGCTTGATCTTCATCAAAGCCGCTTGCTTGAAGGGAAACGCTATCTCTTTCTCCTTATAAAAGCCGGCGTCTTGGAGGTAGGCAATAAATCTACTCAAACGTGGTCAGCGGCTGTTCAAGATACTGGAGGAGCGCGGTTACATACTTCTGATTGTCTGTCCTCGGCTCCATCATCACGGTAGAAGTCCTGTTGTCCGCCAGCCAGCAATAGTGCACCAAGGCGCTCAACCACACCTTGACGCGGTGCTCTCCTCTGTATTCCAGCGGTCCGATTAAACAGTGAATGCCACGGTCGAATTCCCCGACATCGGGCCCCGCGTATTTGCCAAGGTTATCCTCCCTCACCCAGTAGATTTCAAAGTATCCAAAGGGCTTCCCGTCCCAGCACCCTATTACCGGAATGCTGTGCTTGTTGCTCAGGCTAGTTTTGAGAAAGGCCTCCTGCGTGGATAACGGGCCTGATACGCCCCATGCTGCCGCCACTCTTGGCTCATTCATCCATGTGTGGAGAAGTTCGGTGTCGCATGGACTGTTGTTCGAGTCGACGAGGGCAGATCCCGGGAAAACGCCAGAGCTTGGTGGTAGGAAGCTGAGCGTGTTGCCAGACGCGAGCCCTTGATGTGTCGGTGAGTGACTCGACAGCGACGCGATGCGAAATGACAGATACTGTCCAAGGCTCGGTACATAACGCGTATAGAAGGGTTCCCCCTGGCGTGGTGGTTTCGGCCGGATCGGATGCCGAATGCCATTCGTGTACGTGTATTGAGCGGGTGGCGGGGGATAGTATGTCGGGAGATGGCTTCCAGAAGCAAAAGGACCGGGCGAACTTGTCGACCCAGGACCCTGCGAGGCAAAATCTGCTTGCCTGTCAGGTCGTGGAGAAGTCGTTCCATCTCTGCTCGGCGAGTTTGGCCGTGACGGATACGGCGAGCCAGGGAATGGTGAGTGAAGCGGGTTTGGCGAAAGGGTGAAGAGAAAGATTCTCCCATCCAGTTGCCAGAAACTACGTTTACTGACGAACATTTGGGTCCAGCCTTCGCCGTGCCTCTCATCTATTTCTGTGCCTACGCAGGAATCCTCTGATGCAATTAGACCCATGCGCTCAAGCTTTGGTAAAAGGTGTTTTCCCTTGAAGATCCCTTCTCTTTTGATGTTGATCCGCCATTCTCCCTTTGGTCTTCCCGACACCGGGACCTTGGAGGTAGTGTTATTTAGTATGTGGTCATCCGGGGGCGGCTGGTGGAAGTACCACCACAGTGTCGCCCACAGCATCATTGCTATCTGACGCGTGGGGCTCGTGGGCGGTTTGAAATCCGAGTTGCTGGGGTTCGATATGGAGGATATGAAGAGGTTGTCGTTATGGAGTGTAGGATTTCTGTACCGATGAACATGGTGCACTTTGGCCGGCTGGTCTTGTTCGTCGACAGTAGAAGGTATCTCGTTGGACCGACCCTTGTGATTTTCTTCATCGTCTTCGGAGTTTAGAATGATCGTCCATCCAGCTGGAACGATGGAGTGACTTGTCGTGAGATCGTTGGCTTTGAATAAGAGGCCGCCAAATACCGGAGACACGGTAAGCACCTGTCCATTGGGTAGGTAGACAAGAGAGGGCGGCATTGAGGATTCGAAGTTAAGTAACGAGCAATGGGTGAATATGTTGATTGAACCTGTGTCTCGACATTAGTTACTACTAGGTACTCTAGCGTTCTCAGTAAAGCGTTTGGTTATCTTAGCGACCTTACCAACTCTATTAATACCTCACCTTACCCGCAGTCCCACCGCCGTGACTCTCAAGCAGGCCAACACGTCGTCCGAATCTTCGCGCTGCCACTGTACTCAAAGATCGCATCCGACACAAGCGTATACTTCTCTTTCTTCAACCGGTCCCCGACCGGATACGGCACATCGAACGTGAAGCGAGTCTTTTTGGATGGAAACTTTTTCCACCAGAAACTGTCCTTGCCGAACTTCACCCTAAGAATCTCTTCAAACAAGCTTGCCTGACCGTCCTTCTCGGGGTCCCAATTCTGGAAATCAACAATCATTGTGTAGCCATCATACAACGGATATTCTACACACTCCGCCAACTTGACGCTGGTCCGTGGGTCATTATTCATTATTGTTCATGCTTCGTGGCAAGTTCCGGCCCGGGTTGAGTAGAGGTCCAGTGGGAGACGTCCTGTTGAAGAATTTTGGTTTACGGAGTACTTCGTAGTTAGCACAGAATCAGGATGCAAGACCACCTGCATGCTTGACTTATTACCTTGGTCATCATTAAAGCAGCAAAGCGCCGTCGTGCGGAGAAGTTCAAGAGCCTTGTACTGTCCATGGAAACAACTCCGTAGCAGCTGTTGTCCGGCGTACGGAATAAACAGGTAACGATCCTGGTGCCTACAAAATGTAGAATATTTGTGGAAGCGCTCCCCCACTCCCAATGACTCCTCAGAGAGTGCGGAATGATTGAATGGCCGGGGTGACAAGGCAACAAACATGGATCGTTCCTTTCAGCCACAGGCAAGAGATCCTTCTAGCTTTGTTCTTTTGACAGGGTCAGGTACAAGGCATGGTCAGTAGTGTCTTAGAAGTCCCTCGTTCCTTCGGGAAGGCCGGCTGAACTAATTGGGCGTCTAGGTGTAGTGTAAGGCGGGATAGCGATGGCGATACCTAGCGTACTGTGTATGCGGCTAAAGCCCTCATCCGCTATGGTATTCGCGCCGGCCCGTGATTGGGTTGGGTTGCTCGTCTGTGAGGGACGATGAAACCAGGCTTGCTGATAACGTCAAGAGTGTCGAGGCGAGAAAAGGATGCAGCGCAGTCCATCTCCGTTCTTCTTCAAATCTTCTCGAACATTCCAAGCATGACAATGGGCAAGCCGTCATTGTCAGGCTTCAGCATCGACGATTTCATCCATGTCGGCCAGTCTGCTCGGTCCGTGTATGAGCGATGCCAAGGCTCTTCTTCGGGGCCCTTTTCCTCTCTGGCTGGCGATGTCCTGCGGCTTGGCAACAGCATCAATGACTTGCAAGTTTTGACCAAGCAGCGAATCCTTGCACCCGAAAAAGAAGCCGAACTGCTCGAGATAGGAAAGTCATGCTACGGTTCGATGGCACAGCTTGAGACCATGTTGGTAAACTATAAGAGTCTGGGAACTCATGACCGAAGGGGTCGGAACGATTCCATGTCCGACAAAGCTGCCAGAGACATGAGAGCTCGGCTACTGTCGAGCATTACACTTCTAACAGCTTTCTACAGCGATATCAGAAGGTACTACTGCGGGGTCTGAAGGTGGTTGCATCTGCTGAAACCTTCACCTTCTAGCTCGTCGCAATTCCGTATCGAGAAAGCGCTCGATCAGCTTATCGTTGAGATCCAAGCAGGACGTCGCGATGGATCAAGAGAGTCTGCTGAGTTAATATGCACGACAGACGATGTTAGTGAAAGCGCATGGAGAGAGGTGCTTCACGACCTCGAAGAGCTCGGTATCCCGACGAACATGGCGGCCGATCATAGGTTATTCATCATAGCGTGGATTCAAAAGGCTGTCGATGAGGGCAGACTCCAGGTAACGACGCCGTCATCCGACAGAAACCGGCGACACCGAGGACTAGACGGTCATGCTGAGCAAAGACTGTCTAATCCTTTTCTGGATGGAGAACCTGTGCCTTCTTACTATGCGTCTGAGCTCGAGAATGACGCGAAGCGCTTGGCCGCGGCTCCGCTTACGATTCAGGCGAGGCTTGTGGCCGTGATCACTCTCGCCGCGTCCTACCGCCAAGAGAGCTTCGAGAGAGACCCCAGAAGCGACGGCGGCAAAACATGCTTGAACAAAGCGACTCTTCTATTGGAGGAGGTCCTGACAGCCACAAGACATACCGTGATGTCCGAAGCTGGAAGAATTCCCTGGCTAACCGCTATGTGGAACCTTGGCATATGCTACCGAGACAAGCGGGACTATCTCTCGGCCATAGAAGTGCTCAAGAGGGTTTGTGAGGGATGGGAAGATTTGATGGGCAGTCACGCCGAAGAAACCGTTCATGCAGCTTGCGTTCTTGCGGGAGTTTACGAGTTAGCAGGCGAAATCGACGAGGCCGAGTCGTTGTACCTCGAGAGCCTCGATGCCGCTCAGCATCAGCTCGGATCTGACGCAGACCTGACATTGAGGATCATAATCGCATTAGCACGATGTCTCACAAATAATTGGAAGACCATTGAGGCAGAGTCATTCTACCAAGAAGCTTATAGTCGTTCCATCCATGTCAACGGCGCAATTTCCGGTTTCACAGCCGGTACAGCTCACCAGCTTGGCGTTTGCTACAGCCGTCAGGGGAAGTTGAGCGAAGCAGTTGCCATGCTCTCCACTGCCCACGCCATTTTGCTTAAGATATATGGGTCCAACGATGCAGGAACAATAGCCTCTGCGAGGATGCTGGGCAACAATTATTTCAAGCTCAGAGCATTCGGCAAAGCCCGTGACTGTTGGGCCAACGCAATATCGGGCCATCAAGTGCTTGGTACCTTGGAGACTCCTCTGGGAGCGTCTCTCATGCAGGATTGCCTTAATCTTGGACACCAGCTAGGGCACGCCAACACTTACACTCTGAAAATGCAGAGAGATCCACTCGGCTTTTTGAAAACACTGGGTTTGCATGTCGACCATGGCTCCCGCAACATTCCTGGTCGGTCCGGACAGCTTAAACCACCAAGAGCATCATTACCATATCTGCAGCGTTATCCAATACAGAGCATCCAGGGCGTTGAGAAACTTGCTCCCCGGTTGGAGCAAACAAAACCTAAGTCTGACGACGATCTAATCGCAGCGATTGCCTCTATCAGCCGCACCGGCGGTCCAGAGTCACATGATTGGTCGCCGGGATGGTTAGATTCAGAAGATCCCGACTTCTCCGCCCACAACGTCTTGCAGGCGGCTAAAGAATGGAACGCACCATATCCGCAAGGCGCCCCCGAAGCTGCTCAGATCGTTCTGGCCAGTAGTGCCCTAGACTTTACAGATACAGATCGTGACGGCCCACCACATCAGCTCGTCGAGGCCTTACGCACGGCGCTTTTGAGCCTACCGCAAGCACAATATAAAGAGACCAACGGTGGCTTCAGGTGTTTGTGGAACTATAGCGTCGTGGTTGATGTGAATTTCGTCAAGTCCCTCGTTGGTGGGGCTTACGGATTGCAATTCCGGAAACGTGGATCTGCGATCAAGCACGGAGATTCATATTACGGCCTTTGGATGAAGGTCTGGGATGAGGTCCTGTCGCGTCGCGTGACCGAGGCGCTTAGAGCGTTGCGGAACGGCAGCAGCGAGACGAGGCTGAAGGGAGTCCAACTGTTCCTGCAAGACAAGCTCAGGGAGGTGTCTTTGATGCCGTCGTCTTAGGCTTTTAAACCAGGCGCTCCAAGATTGCCGAGTGTTTCACGATTGTGAACACTCGTAGCTACGACATAGTACGTTCAACCCACCGTCCCCGTCTCCACACCGTATCAAACTAACTCCACGGCCTTCACAGGTCAAGAATAACTCCACAACGACAAAGCAATGATCACGCCTCCCACTTCATCCAGTGGACAAGTCACTCAGACTCCTCAAGACTTTATGCTGCATTTATCAACCACAATCGTCTTCTCTCCAACATGCTCAACGACATCTCCAGCAGGCCGCGGTCACTTTTGCTTGATTTGTGATGCCCGCTAAATCACGCCAAACTGCCCCTCGACCTTTTTCGCCCTATACTGGGCAAATCAGTCTCCGCCGAGTCCGTCCACAGAACTCCAAGTCCGAATCTACACCAGATACCAATGTCCGCTTCGAATGCAGCATGCCTCATACGAAATTACGACGACTTGACGAATTTTCTTTTCTTCACTCCGCACATCGAATACGGAATAGATTTCTCCTTCTCTGCATGCAGGACCCAGAGCTGTCTGTTCCGCCACAGACCTGGATTTGTTGAGACATATACTATGGATATCTAGCTAGGGCTTCACTGAGTGGATATGCATGTGAAGGCCTTTGAGTTGTTGATTGTGATGCCAGTCTACGAACTCTATCTGCGGACCTCTCTCTTTCCCGATAAATGTGCATTTTGTCTGAACTCACCTCCTTCCCTCCCTCTGAACTTTGCTCCTCCCCCCTTTACTCCAACTTCGTAAACTGAACACATTGAGCTTTAGATGTGCGGACTAAGGGCGAAACTGAGTATATAACTTATCAGAGTCATGGCAGATCGAGACTGTGAAACAGTAACAGTACGCATCAAGCACATATCGCACAGTATGAAAGCAAACACGAGCAGGAGAAGGTTAACTGGTATTACTTTTGATTTGGCGGAGTGGAAACCCACCCTTGGCGTTGACGGCACATCAGCTTCACCACCACCATTAAGTTTAAGGTCTTAGTCATTGTCTCAATATCTCACTGATGATTCTCCATGTAAGACACCATGCCCGCCGTCAGGCACCGAGCAAGGCGGACAACAATCCAACCGAGATGCTTGGAGGTTTCTTCCTGGCCTTGGTGTCACACGGGCGAACTCCTGTTTAACTGTAAAAATTCTTTGGATAATTACAAGCACTTCCTACCTGACAAGTTGACCAACTCTGCATTGGCAATTTAAAGAGACTAGTACGAATAGCACGAGGGGTCCTCACGCCCCGTTTGATAGTTGGCGAAACCATGTGGCGGTCTGTTGGCTGCAGAGAGGCTGATGTTCGATTTGCTCAGTCGCCAGGCTGTTCGAGATGCATATCTTAGTCTGGAAAGTGACTTGGAATCTGGATGTGGATTCGCCTGCATGGCTTCACGATCTCGGGTGTTTTGTTCTTCGACATTCCCAATCCCCAAATGGTACCCACGGGAGCAGATGACTGCCTGGAACAGCACCAAACTTAGGGAGTGACAGTATGTACAAGGCAGCAGCGGTGACAGTGAATGGCCAACAAACAATACTTATCAATATTATGAACCCCTCTTCGGCCTCGCATCTTCAGGACTTGCTGGGATGTGAAATCTGCCATGAGACGACCGCCAATCGCAATGCGTAACCCGGACGCCACAGTTACACGACAGCAACCTGACAGGGTCAGGACTCGGAGATTCAGTCCTAGGCTTATGCTCGCAATGTTAGGTGCAATCTGGGCCGCTATCTTTGCTCACATTTTGAGTAAACTTTTGCCCTCTCATGATGTTGTCCAGACTCCTACGATGAGCTCCGACAAGCCTCCCATTGACACCAACGTTGCGGTGGTGGCTCTTGCTGTTGCGCTCGTCGCTCTTATTGTTACATCTGGTCAACTGCTGGGGCAGTATTTCGCGACCGCTGATGGTTATCGAAGATGTCAACCATCTGTCATGGGCCCTTGGGCGAAGCGTACACGCTTACGATGGCGCTGGAGCCAATTCCGTTTCGAGACGCTTTTCACGATCCCCGAGATCATGATTGCGTCGTTCCGGCTTGGTCCGCAACAGCTTAGGGTCGGAGAACCCCCAATCGATGGTAATTCCGAATGGGTCACAGGCTCCCCTGCCTCGTCAAAGAAGATGATGATTATCCCATCATATAATGACGGCATGAGGGATGAGTTGGTTTGTTGGCTGCCGTTACTGCGAAGCCTCCACGTACATGAATGGGAGCTACAGAGGCTTGGTTGCTACATGGAGCATACATCCAGCCTACTGCGAGCTGGTCCAGCCGTGCGATTTCGGGAGCGCTCTTGGGATTTCATGTCCCCAGACATGGTGCGTCCGCATGCTGTTACCAATGTCTCTGACATTGCAGTGCTAGCACGCCGTCTCGGGATGACGTGGGGCGATTTCCGTAAGACACCTGTCACGTACGCAATGCATACACAGTTTGCTGATGGTAGCTCAGGGCCCGAGGATGGCATCATGAGAGCCGAAGGCAACGGACATGTCCTTTCTTCCACGTTTGCAAGGTCCATTGGTATCATCCTGCAGTACATGTATGTTGGACCACCAGTGCCTGGGAAACCATCCTCCATCCCGGAATTGTCGAAGACGGAGCTATACATTCCGTGCAAGGAGGCTGATATGATGGGGTTTGGTATCCTACCAGGCTACAGCGAGCTCCAGCTACCGTCTTTTAGAATAGGAACCATAGACGAGGTCTATGCAACATTGAATGGGTTTGATCCTACCCGCAGAGCGTCCAAAAAAGTAAGCGATATACGGGGAATTGATCCCCACTGCACATACGGCTTCTCGGACCTCATATCTCTCGCGGCTCCGATGATGCATATCCACGGGTGTTCCGTCATCCGCCTCCCTGTTCCGACCGAGTACTCCGTGGGGCTCACCTGTCACCAGGAAGGCTTCGTGGTCTTCCACAACCGGCTCAAAGACTACCTTGCCGACCCCAAGCATCCGGTTTCAGATCAGATGAAGTGGGTGCTGCAGCAGTACGAATCCCTGAAGAAGCAGCACCCAGAATGGGAAAACGAAGCCCTCGCCAACGAACAAGCCAACTGCCGAAACAGGGACCTGCTCGAGAAATCCCACGCGTGCTGGGATGCCACGACCGAGTACTTCATCGACCTCCAACGCACGGACCGATTGCGCTACTACGACCTCGTGGTCTCCCACATTGTCCACGCCGTCAACTACTGGGGCGATGCGTGGGGCCATATCCAGAAAGGCACCGCGCGCAACCACTACGGGCTGTGGGATTGGAAGGCAGAAGGCATGCATGTGTACTGGGACTATCTCCCCGCCATCGCGCAGGAGATGCGGAGCAAGGGGTTCGAAGGCGAGGATGGGCTGGTGCACGAGGCCTGGTTTACAATGATGCTCCGGGCTTTTTGTTGGTGGAGGTGTCACTTTTTGAGTACAGAGGAGAGTGCGGTTCTTGAGCCGCTGAGGCTTCCTTCAAGGTATTGGGATAGCAAGCTTCCGGTTTATATTGGCTAGTTCTGAAGGGGGGGGGAGTTTAGTAATAGGGTATGTCGACATCTAGGCTACTGATAGTTTGAGCATGAATAAAGCGCTGGTTTGACACACTCCTAAATAGATTGAATCTAAATCGTCTCCAGGTAGGAGGAGGATGCGGGAAAAGGAAGCCATACTTACGAGTATACTTGCTCCGATTACAGTGCTCTGATATGAGCCCTGACACGTACGAGTCTCAGTCGAACGGGTTGGGTTGAGTCGAGTCGAGCTGGAATCCAGATCACATTTGAAACAACCCGTAGCAATCGAAGGACGGATGGTATCTGACCTTGAGCGGGCATGTAGGCAGGGTAGCTTCCCAAGAACACATGACCTATGTGCCCCTTGTTCGCCCGTTGTGCCCGTTGTGGCCGTCGTTCGCCGTCCACTGTTCGCCGTTCATTTTTCGCCGTCCACCAGCCGTCGGCGTTGGGCCCTTCTCACACACGCACGCCACTCAGCCCGACTCCGTTTTCCACTCGCTCACACCAACATCTGTCGGACCATGTTGGGTAGGATGACTAGGACTTGAAGGGCACAGCTACTTGAATGTCACGTTGATTGATACGCGTCGGTCATTGTCTGTCTGCCGGAGACTGCGCGATTGCACTGTATGGTGAAAACATAATTCCAGTTCGAATCAAGGTCCGTTGCGCGGCAGGATATGGTGGGCGTGCATGGGTTTCACGCGGGGTAAATGCTTTATCCAAAGTCTTCTGGGGCATGTAACATACGTGCACAGTCCTGTACTGCTCGGATAGCGATGGACTTGCATTAGGGGTAGCATCTTCAGAACTGGCATCTCGGTATTGCTAAAGCTGCATATCAGAGACAAAGATGTAGAGTACGTTCGGCAAGCATCAAGTTTCCTTAGATCTTGATGGCACTCTCCAACGCCTTCCTCTTCTTCTCTTGCCGCGCAATCGCCTTGGCCCCCATGATGCCACCGCCCCAATGCCTCTTACTCTCCTCGTACTTCTCGGAGTAACCCTCTTTGATGGTCGAGATCAGCTTCGACATTTCCGACTTGTCTTCGGAGCGGACTTCGGTAAGAGCAAGCACGGCGGCAGTCTGTAAAAACGCGTGTCAGTGACGACCATCGACACATATAACTTGGGGTGAAATATACCTTCTTGTGCACGACGGTCCCGAGTCTCGCCTTGCCCTTGATAATGGCATAAGGGACACCCATCTTCCGACACAACGCCGGCAGGAAGATAACCAGCTCGATGGGATCCACATCATTGGGAATCAACACCAAGCCCGCCTTCTTGTTCTCAATCAACCCGACCACATGGTTCAATCCGTATTTGACCGCATACGGCTTCTTGCTGACATCCTCCTTCCTCTTGCCCTCCGACACAGCAGTAGCCTCCTTGTGCAGCCTCTCCTTCTTCTCCGCCTTGGTCTCCGGTCGGTACTTGCTGAGCAGCTTGAACGCCTGCGCCGCGGTGTTCCGGTCGAGGACGTTCTGGAACTGGGCGATGGCGGGCGGGACTTTGAGGCGGAGGTTGAGGATCTTCTTCTGGCGTTGGAGGCGAATGTATTCGGGCCATCGCACCATACGCGAGAGGTTGCGGCGCGGTTGTATGTCTTGCCCGATGCCGAAGTTGCGCGGCCGTTTCTCGATCAGAGGGTTCTGCACAGTGCAATAGCTCATCAGCGCTGCCAACCGGTCAAAACACGAGAAAAGGGTAGAGGTATGTACCTTTGCGGTTTTCTTCGTGGTTCCCGCCTTGCTCTGCGGGAAAGGCGCCGGCGCGGCTTTCTTTCCTTGTTTGGGAGGCTGTCATTGAGAAAAGAAGATCATCAGCGAATCGTGTTCACCAACTACGCTTCTTTGAACTCTAGAGAGACCGCAAGGCTGCTTTTCAGCGAGCTTTGCGGCTCAAGCCATTGTCGTCACCGAGCTTGATCCGAAGACCTCACTTTTATCGGTGGAAAATCACGTTTCGACATGCCATCGCCACCTTCACGCCAAAGCTGGCGCGGGCTGGATGCGTCTTTGCGTGCTCATCGACTAGGGTGCTGGCTGCTTACCATGGTTGCTGAATGTCGTGGGTCGTTGAATATTGTCGTGGGGTTGAATGGATCTTCTCCTTCGATGCAGTATTGAGGTTGTGGAGATCAAATTCGCTTAGCGAGATGCTAGCGCGACATTGCAAACCCTAGCCCCGGGCCAACATCTGACCTACATGCAGGACACCCCGAGCGCCAAAAGAAAGCAAATCATGGCGATTACGAAAGAACAACTTTTGAAGAACAACTTTTGAAGAACAACTTTGGAACAATTTACTAGGGACCTCGGATCATCCATCGCATATGGATCCCTTGGGTCTGGTACTTCACAAACAACAGGGGCAAAACTAGGAGCTGGGCGTGGTTGTTTATTACTACCCTCCATTCAATGCTAGTCCTTCAACGTTGCTCCTCAATGTGGTCATATCTTTACCCTTAGATCCCAGCTCAATCTCCATCCTCGGCCGGTTCTTATTCAGACCCTCAAGTAGCATACAAGCCTTACATATCTCCTGACTCGACAGATAGCCACACCTCGTACACTGTCCCATCTGCTGCTTCGGTAGCTTCCGGCCCACCCTTCCGGAAGGTTTCTTGTTCGATACCTTGCCGCTCTTGCTGTTCCCCTCTATTCTATCGTGCGTTTGACCACCCGGCTTCGGCGACGTAACCTCCACTTCGCGGCCCTCAGCCACTTCATCACCGACGAGCCTCCGTTCCATCTCCACCATCTCCCCTCCACTACTCCGTCCATTCGCACTCCCACACCCACCACCCCCCTCCTCCTCCTCCCCATCCTCGCCAGCCCCAGCCGTAGCCCCTCTCCCAGCACAGCCCGTCAGTCCACCGCCCTCAACCGGCACCAACCTCGCCATATCCTCCCCACTCCGCACAACATCCAAAATCGCACTCGGCCTGACCCTCTCCAGATTCTTAATCAACGTCCTCGCGCTCCCCCTAAACGCCTCCGGGCTATAAACGCACTCGGTACTGAAATAATCCAACCGCTTATGATGCGCATACAGCACAATCTCCTTCTCATACGCATACTTCAACGGCTTGCTCCGCTTAATCTCACTCGCCGCGCTCGCCGTCACGATGCTCGTGGCTCTCGCCAACCGCGGCAGATCCCCCCGCAGCAAATTCATCATGATCGTCTCGGCCATGTCGTCGGCGTTGTGGCCCGTCACCACGTGGCGGATGCCGAGCCGCGCCGCGCCCCGGTCGAGCGCCTGCCGCCGGAAGACGCCGCAGTAGGTGCAGTTGCCCTTGTTGCCGACCTGCGCGACGACCTGGTCCATGGTCCAGCCGTAGAGTTCGTCGTAGCCGACGACGGTGAGGGGCAGGGCGTATTGCAGAGCGTTGCGCTTGACGGTTTCGAGGCTGTCGTCGCGGTAGCCTTTGATGCCTTCGTCGATGGAGAGGAGGACGAGGTCGAGGCCGTAGTCGTGGCGCTCGTTGAGGGTTTTGAGGATCGAAGCGAGGACGGTGGAGTCTTTGCCGCCGGAGGCGCCGATGGCGATGCGCTCGCCGCGCTGGAAGAGGGCGTTGGTGGTGATGGTGTGGTGGATCTCGGCTTCGAAGATGGAGAGGAAGCAGGTCTTGCATAGCTTTTGATGGTTCTTGGGTCGGATGATGAGGGCGCGAGCTGAGTGGCAGATTGCGCAAGGAGTCGGAGGCATCTTGACGAGTTGTCGATGTTATTGCAACATTTATGAATGCCAATACGGTGGAGGACGTGCATTAGTTATCGCGGGAGTCAAGAATGCCTAATGAAGCTTAGCGGCACATCCCATTGTCAAACATAGGAGGAGTGGCTAGTGGAATGAACGTGTAATCATAAGTGTCTAGCTACTCTATGGAAATGTGGCCCTATAAGAAGGCCTTCAATCAGCAAAAGAAAAAACTTTTATTCATAGCAAACTGTTTGTTCTAGCAAACTTCACATGTTTCTGAAATCTCTGTAGAACTTCAAATCACTAAGATAACAAAATGAGACTGAAAGTTTGACACACTCTCTCAGTCTGTTTTGACAATGATGAGATAGAAAATGAAGACACACTTTCTTTACTCATAAAGTTAAAAAAGATGTGTTATGTCTCTGACTTAATTTAAATGAGTATCTTTTGAGATGTTGAAATCTTAATTATTCTATCACTAGATCACAGAGTCTTTGTTAGTGATTGATTAAACTGATAAGATTGATAAAATAAGTGAATTTTAGTGTTAAAAGTGACTTTGTAAGTCTGTTGATGATTATGTTGCTTGTAAGAATGTAATTAAGATGAATAAGTCTGCAGAATTTGACTTTTCTTATAAAATGATGATGTATATTAATGTGCTTCATACAGACATAAAATTCAGAATTTTTAGTCAAGACTATAGCTTTCTAATTGTTTATCTGAATTGTAACTGTCTTAAATTTCTTTAATTTTAGCTCTTTAAATAATTTCTGCATTCACACTGCTTTCTTTGTAGTCTCTATTAAGATTATATACTTCACTTTATAAAAGAATAAAATGACTATTCTTTATCTTTTTAAACTTTAGAATACTGATTCATTAATCATTTTAAATATATACTTTAATGTAAATCTTTTTAATTCAAAATCTTCTTCTCAGTCTGAATTCAAATACTTTAATAATTTAAGTTAATCACTTAATTTATATTTAAAAACAATATCTAAGATTCTCTACACATATTAAAATACTCACTTTAAAGTCTTTCAATGTATGTCATTAAAGTTATGTGCAAACTGACTAAGAGTTGACATTATATATATAATGTTGAGTTAAGTTTATGTTATAATGTACATAAAAGATTCTATGATCTTCTAATATTAAGTTATTAGCTTTAATTCAGCTGTTCTGATAATCTTTATAAGATAAGTCTCAGATTTCATTAAAATTATAACTGTCTTGACATTCTGTAGACTGAAATCTTTAAGCATCTTTATAAAATAGATTCTCTATGACAGAATAAGAGTTCATAGAATTCTGTTTTGTGTAATTAGCATTTTTAAGTAATACTTATATGTTCTGCAGTTAGTCATTTTAAAATAATTACTTAATTTAATTTTAAAATTTAGAATTTTGTTCTTATCTGATTTACATATAAGAATATTATCAATGTAAACAGCAATGATTAAAGTTTTCTTTCTAAACACATTATTGTTTATGTGAATCTGTGTGTATTCAAGGTCAGCAAGAAAGTGATGTATCATCTTATATTACAGATAAGATAACTATTTTAACTCATATAAAGCTTTTTTCAATTTACACATCTTGTTTCTCTCTTTTTCATATTCAATAAGTTAAATCACATAAACTTCTTCTTTCAAATTGCTGTGTAAGAAAGTCATTTTGATGTCTATTTATTTCAATTTGTAATTATAAAACACAGCTATGACAAAGATAACTTTATAAGTCATTGATTTGACAATTATTGCAAAGATCTCTTTGTAATTAATTTCAAATTGTTGTTTAAATTCTTTAACTACTCATTAAGCCTTATACTGTAGAATTGAGCTGTCAGATTCTCTTTTGTAATAATAAATTTATTTGTTCTTTAAAGCTCATCAATTAGATAGCAATGTCTCTAAAGTTTATGTAAAGTTAATTATTAACAAGTTATACTCACTATTCATTGCTTTCTTTCAGTCTTTTAACTCATGACTTGTAATTGTCTGTTTAAACATTTAAGATTTATCTTTAAAGTTTTCTTTCTTTTTTATGACATCAACAATTACATTAAACACAGTCAAATAAATCATGATTACTTTAAGCTTTAGCTTTATAAAAGATCATCTTTCTCTTTCAGAGCATCAAGACTCAGCTGATATTAATCTATTAATTGTAAAAAAAATATTCATGATATTTTTTTTCTCTTTTTTCATTTCTTCTAACTGATTTAACAATATCAGTATGAAAGAATATGATGACATGTATTTTAAAGACAATAACAATGATAAAAGTTAAAAAAAAATAAAAAAAATAACTATATATCTTCTTGTTCTGCACTAACAGTGTAAAGTTAAATGACTTTAGAAATTGAAACTGTAACTTTAATGTCATAGATTGATGAATCTTTATCAAACTATACATCTCTTGCTTTAATTACTCAGTCTGTCTTTTTCTTTTCAGAAAGTCATACTTTATATTGATTTCTTTCTTTATATTTAATAAGAATTTTCTTATTGCTTTAAGATTCAAATTTAGTCTTTATCATTTAGATCTTCTTTGAAATATGCACATATGCTGTGCATTTAAAACATCAAAAATATTTAAAATCAATGAGATCTGCTGATTTATTCTTATTAAAAGATTTAAATAGTAGCTAAATTAAGATCTTGTTGTTCTTAAAAGCTGACATTAAAAGTTAATTAAGAAGATAGCATGCTGTTTTAACAGTCTCTGATTATAAAGTTTTAGAGACTTCATTATTTAGAATTATAACTTTAACTTTTGCTGTTAAAAGTTCATTACTTCTTTCTGTTCTCTCATTCTGCTTCAGTTCATAAGAAACTGTTGTTTCATAAATAATTTCTAAACTTCATAATCATTTAATGATAAGCTTACTCTTAAATTTCTTTCTGTTGTCAAATCATATTCATGCAATTTGTAGATTCATTTAAGTAAAAAGTATATTAAGAAATCATTCAATTTTATCTTTTGCCTAATCTTTTATTTTCATATTACAAACATATCATCAGCAAATAAGATCATCTGTAAAGACTATATATTATAAGAACTTGTCATATACTTTTAATATGACAAAGCTGACAACATTAATGTAAATTAGTTCAGTCATCTTTATAACTCAGTTTTGTGATTTTCTTAAGATCTTTTCTTTTAATTTGCTCTCATGCAGACATCACATAAATATAATAATGTTTTTGTAAGTTCTTATAAGTTAAGTCTCACTATTTTGAGATTTTTTAACACATTATCAAGACTTAAATTCTCTATATAGTCAAGACATCAATGTCAAGTAGCTTTAAAGATCTTATTATCTTTAATAACTGACATAGTCTTATTCTTATTTACAGAATTTCTCATCATTAAAATTTAAAGATAATATAGCTTGCCTTTATATACTGCATAATCAAGTATATTCTTTACTTTATTCTTTAAATGTAATAATTCATTCTTGATTTTAATCAATATCTCTTTCTTTTCAGCTGTTTCAATTGAGAAGAGATTGAGCCTCATATTAAATATAAAATAAACATTTATTAAAGTAATATTTTAAGACTTTTCATCACTATTCTTTAGCTGTAAATTGATCATTTCTATCTTTTAAGTGTGCATCACTTTAGACACTTCTCTTATAGAGAATTCATTATTGAACATTTTGATTAAGCTAAATGTAAAGAGATCACAATATATATATTGTGTTGTGCTGAAGTCAGTTATTTATGATATCTTATTAATTACAAGACTATAGCTCTCTACTGCAGTCAAGATCACTGTATTCTCATTATACTGTTTATCTTTAGAACTTAAGAATTTCTTTTTCTTTTTTTCTTTCTTCTTTTTAGTCTCTTGCTTCTTTTTTAACTCTTTAGACATCTTTTCTGAGTGTAACTTTCAGTAATTATTCTTAGAGTGAACTGCTTTCTTGCAGTGAATGTACATCTCATTTTTATTTTTATTTTTATTAATATTTCTCTTCTTATTCTTTTTCTTCTTATCTTTATGATTTCTCTTTTTACTCATTAAAACAAGCTTCTCATTCTCTTCTTTAAGACACTCTTTGTTGATTAGTTTGACAATTAAGTTATTGAGAAATGAAATTACATTATAGATCTTAAAGCATTTTACTGTTACTCATTGAGGATAGAAGAATTCTAAATTCAATAGAAAAGTAATAATCTTTAAAATTTTATTAATAATGAGATTGAAGATCACAATTTCTTATAAAAGTGTCTTATACTTCAGAGCATAAGTATTGACAGAGAAGTATTGATTGAGTTGACAGACATATAGATTGTTGAATAAAATATATTTGAAATTAAATTCATAAGATAAATAAAGATATACAAGATGATTTTACATCTCTTTTGCTGTTTTTATGTCATCTATGACAACAGTGATCTTCAAGTTAACAGTAAAAACAATAATAATTATGATCTTGTTGTTCTGTATAATTTAGTCAGCTTAAATAATGTCAGTTAAGACTGTCAATGTAATTGTTATTGTTTTAAATATAAATTCTTCAGTCATTACTGACTGACTTAAAACATCTAACTTTAATAAGATTTCAACATCACTCTTTACTATTAAATCTCATAATTCAGCACTCATCAAACTGTATTTAATCAACATTCTTCATGATAAGTAGTCTGCTGACTTCTTGAGTTTCATAACTTTTGAAAATGTAAGATTATATGACATTGTAGTCATTTTGTATGATGAGAACATCTAAATTGATGATAAAGTTATTTTTGATGTAAAGATCTGACTTTGAAATGATTGTGAGAGTTATTTTTGATCATTTTATTTGTGAATTTATAACAGTTTAATGTGAATAACTTCTCATTATACATCAAACTCACTTTATTTCTTAAGACTCTTTCTAGCATTCATGAAATAACAATAATGATGAGATGTTTTTTCTTCACTGTTTTAAATAGAAACAAATGACTTAATGAATGAATTTCAAAGAATATCAATACACATTCAGACTCATAATCTGTCAAATATAGAAGAAGTGACTAGTAAAATAAATGTGTAATCATAAGTGTCTAGCTACTCTATGAAAATGTGACCCTATAAGAAGGCCTTCAATTGGCAAAAGGAAAAACTTTTATCTGTAGCAAACTGTTTGCCCTAGCAAACTCTGCATGTTCCTGAAACCTCTGTAGGGCTCCGAACCACTAAGGTAACGAAACGAGGCTGAAAGTTTGACACCCATTATCAAGGCTGGTACTCAGACGAAGGATGAACCTCGAAGACTAGCCAGCAGGGTTTTGTCTAACACATTATCGAATGACCTTCTACCTATCCTCTACGCTCGATAACTAGGTTACACGCATTACAGAAGCACGCTATGATGACCCCTACTGATGCTGGCGCTCAAACATCCAACATGCCGCCCGCCAACACCATGCACCATGCTCGGCACGACCGTCTGCAATTAAAAGTCAAACTTCAAGAACAGCAAGTGCCCGCTCGAATGCTAGTACCCGGAATGAAAGAAGCCTAAAAGCCTTACAATTCCACTGCTTATGCAAAGTAGCTCTTCCACAAAACGCCTTCAAGGTCCTCGAGTTGCTCCGGTGAGAACGCCTGAGTCTTCGTTAGCATTGCGGTGCAGTCGTGGACCATTTCTGGTGACTCACCTTCACGTCTACATGCCAAGTGTCCTGCCTCGTCTTCTTGAAGTCGCTCAATATGGTCTTGACGCTCTTCCCCACCATCCCAGGATCGGCCGAGGCTTTGTTCGCCAAGGTGGTCAAGATATTCGGCAACCATGATGGTGGAGGTGACATGTACGGGAAGGCTTGTACCAACGCTCCAAGTCCCAAGACCGCAGCATGCCGAGTGAGCATGAGTTTGTTCTGCTCCGGGGTTGGCGTACTGGTCCCAGACGCCCCGGTCTTGGACTTTTTGGGAAGAGGCGAACCGAGCAGCATCTTCACAAACTTCTTGTTCAGTTTCTCGACGATGTTGGTGCGCAAAGATACGGCCGAACAGCGTATCATGCCCGACAGGGTGGTAGAGGCACCGAGACGAACTTCCAGCTGGGCATCCTCGAGCATGCTGGCAACGCAGTCGAATAGAGCCTGCTGCTCGTGACCGGAGATGAGGAACAGACGGCGGAAGTAGATGACCTGCATGTTGATCAAGACACGTAACCGTTGGTGCCACAGCGGAGACGTCTTCCCGATGCGGATGAGGGCGTTGATAAGCTCCGTATCCTCACCGGCCCGATGAGGAATGTTTGGTAGGTGGCGGAAGACGTGGTAAGCAAGCGACTGAAGCTCGGGATCCTCCTTCACATCCATCATATGTAGCAGCTGATCCATGAAGACGTTTGGGAAGAATTGAAGTAGCTGAGTGCATTCATGTGAAGAAAGCGTTGAGTCGAGCCACAAAAGGACAGTCTTGCTACCTGAGGTGTACGACGATGGTGTTTGCTGACCAGGCTTCCGTTCAAGCCTCCACTTCTCGAGCCTCAAGAAGGTTTCGTGGATGGTGTCTACAAACTCCTCAGTCGGTTGATAAGGTCTGGTACCCACCGAAGACGCCGCCTTTTGACTCTCGATCAAGTCGTCGATACCCTTGTAGGACTCATGATATCGAGTCCGATAAATGCTGCCCAAAGTCTGTCCCATGGCCTCACGGACACCCTTATACGGATGATCGAGGTGAGCCAAAAAGTCTTGAATGATAGGCTTTTCTAGCTGGAAGTGCCAGCCCGCATCCACGATACACTGTTGCAGTAGCTGAATTTTCGAGCTCTCCTTGAAGGCTGCATTGGATGACATGTCGAGTCTGAAGCTAGCAAGCCAATCTACCATCGGCCATGCACGTCTCGGATCTTTGCCTTGGAGCACAAGGTGCAGGAAAGTCGTCCAGTATCCTGAATTCTCCGGCGTCAATCCATCTGAAAACACATTGCGGATGATGGGAAACGTGAACTCCCAGACCATGCTTCGTTTCGCTACGTCATCATCATTAACGGCAGTGAGCAGTGCGCCCAGAATCTCGGCGGTCGCGCGATGCTGGTGTTTATCGGAGCCATCTTCGTAGACCGTTTTCACCAACTCTTTGATATCCTCGAAAGTCGCGACAGCTACCTTGTTGATCACCAGATCAAAGGCATACATGAGCATCATCGCGCTAGCCATTCGGAACCTATCTGCGCTGGCATCGCGAGGTTCTTGTTTGAGATACCCGAAGAACGTAGCAAACCACTTCCGTGTTAGAAGTTTACCCATTTGAGAGCGAACTTTGATCTCCACTTCATCAAAGTCCAGCGCTTTTGTGACGGTAGATTTGTATGCTGGCATAGTCTTGTCCCACAGTAGCCAGCCCGGATAGTCATGATCGACATAGTATTCAGCGTCTGGCTGCGCAAAATTTGAGAGATACTCTCGAGTCCAATTTGGGTCGTCCCTGCGAGTCTCCACCTTGATTTTCGTAGGTATTATTTGCTTGTCAAGTAGGTAATTCTCGTAACTGTGCTTGCAGATAGCACGCATATCTATCAGGGAAAACAAAGCGACTAAGGCTCCCGAGTATAGACCGCGCAATCCAGGATGTGAGTCAATCGTGCCCCTGGTAACGAGATCAACCATGTTCTCTGAGGATATGGAGTCAAATCGAAGTCCAAGATTGATGACAATTGCCGCCGTTCTACTCGCTTTCTTCCAATGGGATTTCCTGGCCAACTCGACGAGCTCATCGGCTAGTACAGCTTTCTTGGCCTCTATGAGTCTCCTCTTTTTCATGATGAAGTCCCTTTTCTTCACAACTGTGGTCTCCACAGAACTGGCCGGAATTATGGCTTGTATGATTTCCTTATCAAGTATAACCATGCGCTCCAGCGGTCTACCGTAATCCATGACTTGAAAGGTAGCTCCAGCGCACAGCTTTTGAATGGAGGGTTTATCAGCGGTGCTAGCCGCAATGAAGGACTTGATCAAGAACGGCGCAAACCGCCAATCTCGGCTTATGGTTTTGGAAAGACTGCCGAAAAGTAGGGTGTACATGGCTCCTTTGATTCTCGGATAATCGTTGGCATTGACCGCCTTCTCGAGTGCCTCCAGCAACGGCGGTATAATCAGTGGACGTGCTCCTATTATGGCTTTCACCGCGGATTCCCCGGCACTCTGTGCATTTCGGCGGATTTCCGTGTACAGCGATACACATGATTCTGCCAAATCCAACAGTAGCGTCCTGTCAAGGTCAGATCTTGGTCTAGGGGCAGCATTGTGCCGAAGACGTTGCAAGTGATAGACATTCGCTCTCCGCAGCAACAGCGGCCTGGGGTACTCTTTCCGCAGGCCACTAACTTTGTAAGGTTGAATATCGGCTGCGTAGAGTCTCGTAACTCGGTCGAGTACGTGAGCCGATCTCTCAATCCCAACATCGATGAACCAACAGCGATAAGCTGTGTATAAAGGGCCAAAGCATGCAACATCATCCTCTTGCTTCTCGGTAAGGAATAAGTGAACTTCATGCAGAAGTTCGCCCATACGTTTTCTGAGGTGATGAATCGATTTGTACAGTGGACTCTCTTTGTCTAGAAGATAACCCACGGGATACTTGAACGTCGGCTTGACCTCGTCGTCAGCTGATTCACCCAGCACAGCATCGTTTTCCGCACTCTCCTGCTCCTCTGGAAGATGACCGTTAGCGTCGCCCATTTCAACATCCCCCTCCGATGAGATCTCGGCAGGTCTGTCGTCCCCGGAAACCGCTGCGGCATCGAACAATACGGAGACACCGGACAACAGAAGACGAAGCAGAACCAGGTTTCTGGACATTTCGTCAGACCATTCCTTCCCGGTACCGTCCCGTTTGACTGGAGAATTCTCATTCGTCAAAGAGATCAGTTGTTGTAATGCGCCTTCTCCTTGCGATTGGAAGAGCTCGATGGCGAACTCGATTTCTGCTTTGCTGGGCACATGCCATTTGATATTGAGTTCAGAGGGTTTCGGAATCCGGCCCCAATCCTCTGGGCCGAGACCCTTTGCCATCACAGCTGGCTCATATACTGAGTAGTCCACCGTGTAGGTGACGGTGAGATTTAAGAGTAGGTGATGGATGTAATTCGAGATGTGCACCGTCGGGATACCTTTGCACTTCGTTTGCATGTATACCGCAATGCTGAACAAGTCTTCCTTATACTTGAGTACGGCGTCACCGACATGAACAACACACATGCTGAGCATGCTGACGTTCCACACCAAGCCTCGGTCCCTTGGTAGGACATCAGAGCCGGTGTTCCGCGTTGATGCTGCCCCATTCTCATCGATCTCGTTACGAATGCTTTGTATCAGCATAGGTACGAATCGCTTAAGGGCCTTCTCCGGCTGAACCTTGCAAAGAGCATTGCAAATGAATGCCATGGCATCACGTGCTTGGTGTATGACATGGTTCCCAACAAAGTCCGCTATTTTGCTGAGTGCCATGTCATACAACTCTGGTGACAACGAGGCCAGCAAAGGCGTGAAAGTGGCTGGTAGAGTGTTGACTACGTTCTCCTCCGGAGATCCGCTTCGCACTCTCGAAGCGTCGGGAAGATTCTCAAGTAGAGTGAAGACCCTACCAAAGAAAGAGCCAAGGAATTCCCCGAAGCCTGCTGTCGACGACCGCAAGATCAATTCCTCGTCTTCATCAGTGAGCCCAGTGGTGTAGTCCAGCTCAACGTTCGCACCATCCTGCTCCATCCTGCCAACCTCGGAGGTGATCCATTGTACTGCTAACATACTCCCGCTGGCGTCGTCCCGACCTTCCGTCAAGTTGCAAAATGGTATATTATAACACACAGATTGAATGTATGATAAGGTATGCAGAGTCTTCTCTAAGTCGTTTGCATCTATGCCAGGCAATGCCAGACCAAGCATAGTGGTGACATGACACCTGAAGCCCTTGGTCCTTGCCATGATCCTAGACAGTACCTGCAGGGAGCGCAAAGAAGACGTCGTTCGATGAACTTCGACGAGTCCTTGCATGGAGGGGTAAATTCGCTGTAACGCTCCAGGAAGGATCAGATCTGGTTCTAGGTATGCAAGGCCCTGCAACGTGGATAGTGAGAAATTCATCGCGGTCCCACTCTTCGAGTATATCCCCATGAAGATGACCTCTCTCAGACAAAGCACGAATCGGCGCTTGAGCTCATCAGTAAGCCTCCGACTTTCAGGTACTTCCATCTCGCCGCTTCTCTCGCGGTTCCAGCGCATAACGAAGAAGTCGGAAAGATAGTAAACCAGCTGCGAGAGATTCTTCGTCCAAGCGCCTGAGTTTGATGGGTGGAAGAAAGTTTCCACTGCTTGTATCAATCCTTCTAGCCTTGCCAAGATGGAGTCTGATTTGGTCAGACATGCAGGAGATAGAGACATCACTATCCATCGGGCAATATGATGCGCAATGGGATGTTTCCTCTGATCTCTGTCAAGGATCAAGCCAAGCCCCGCTGATAAGTCTACCGCGCCGCTGTACGGAGATGTTGCCTGGCCGACCGGAATCTCAAGTAATCTCAATATAGCTGTAAAGATGAGTGAGGACTGATCTTGAGTAAATATGCCGTACTCGGAGAAGGAGATGTGTCTAGTGGTTAACGAATCCCGTGCTAAGCGTGAGAACATGTCCAGAAAGGTTATGTCGAACGTCTTAGACCTATTTATAAGAGACCAAAGATGGAAGAAGGTTGGAAGGTAGTGTTGTGGATGCAGTTTTGGGTCGTCTGCTGGAGCGGGAGTTGTAGGCATAAGGAGGTTTAACAAGCCCACCACGACATACGCTCCCTCAGCAAACGACGTGCTGAAGTATGGCAGGAATTCTTCAAACATCGCCGGGATTTCCCTGGGATCGAAGTACAGCTGAGCGAAGGTGCAGAGCTTGGTCAACGTCCGGATGTTTCGTTTGATGTTCGATGTATGTACCATGCCAGACTCCGAAGGCAGAACGAAGACTTTCAGTTCCTTAAACAGCGGTCTCCAATCAAGCACTAAATCTGTGCCTGGCCGTAGGTAGTGCTTTCGCCTGTGCTGGTCAGCTATACGTGCGGGCCGCAATTGTCTAGATGGTGGCTTACTTGGTTAGCACCATGAACATACTCGAGAATCGTTCCGCCACACTAGGATCGATTCCCGGTGCCAAGGCCAGTTCGTAGTATAATCGCACGAGTTTGACCCTCTGTGTGCGTGTGGGATCGAACTTCAATCCGAGCCAGCTCCTTAATTCCCGTGTCCAATGTACCACTCCAGGAGCGAAGTCTCCAGCCTGTATCGCTATGTACAAGTGTCTGAGTATCTCGTCGAAATTCTGCTGCCGCTGAGCGTCATCTTCGACGTCGTAAGGTAGATACCGAAAGTAAGGGTATGTTCGAGGCCGATGTCGAGGTCTCTTCGCCAGCTCCAAGTCTTCGGTGCCGTTGGCCGCTCGAGGTTCGCCACCCGGTGAAGTGGCACGGGAAATATCATTGCCGCCGTTCCCTTCCAGAGAGGAGATAAGCTCTGCAAGTCTTTCACGGCCGTTCTCCATGATGAAGATCAGATAACTCAAGAGCTTCGCAAAGGTACCTTTGCGCTAGGTAATTCTTTTGACCGTGGATGGACTGCGCTGCTAATATTTTCTCAGCTTGTAAATCTCCGATGGTGACAGAAGCTACAGCTTTGCCTCACCTCACAAGAGTTTTTATGTTGGAGCGACCATTCACTTGCACACCACGCGGAGCCTCTTGTGAATGGAGACGGCAAATCAAATCGTGCGATTTCCGCGCGGGCTTGCAGTCCGCTGTAGTGCTTGACTGGGTTACTGTCGTCGCCAGCTACCCAAAGGAATCTAATGATCTGTATGCAGGTTTCAGCTCTGCGTGCTGTGTGCAGCGTGTCGAGCGCTATCAGCAACCTTGCCCTCTCAGTTCGAAGCCATCTAGAGAATCTGCTTACCTCATCAACAACAATCCGCACCCCTGAACATGAGTTATATTTAGCAACAAAGGGCAGGAGAATAATCACATCAGGACGCCAAGTAATCGATGAATAGGCCTAGAATTCACATATGAATATACCACAGGCAATCTGTGGTGAGCTAATGTGCTCCTATACTAGGTCTTGGATGATGGTATTCTACCAGATATATAATAAAAAAGATATTCAGGCACCAGCTGCTCACGCAACCAAGCCCGGTGGCACCGCGATTTTCCGCTTACACTTACGGAATCAGCTGTTCTGCATAACCCCGACTTTTAGACGATCCTGCATATTGCATGTTGCATCCAGTACATGTCGTGTTCAGGCTGGAGGCAGGAATGACGAAAAAAGGCCGCCTTGGATGGTTGCATGGAGTACCATCCACCTCAACCCCACTTTTGCTGTATTCCACTTCCTGCCAAGTACCTGAGTTTCGTGTGGATCGACAATCATCGTGGCTAGCCACCAGTACCACACAGGATACCCTGAAGATATCCGGTTGATAACCTGTACGTGATAGCTTGTAAGCGCCAGCACCGCCAGGATGAATTGCGGGAGCGCTAAGCGTCTGACAATCTCTCTGGTAGCGTTCAGCCAGATGTCCGGTGGAACGGAGTTGGACAGTTCATTTGGGCGCTTGACATTGACCGGTGTACGCATCCGAGGCCCTGGGGCCATGGTCCAACCCCAAACTGCTGATTGGACCATGATGTAGAGCATCGGTGCTGCGAGCAAGAACAATGGCAAGTTGGAGACCGACCAGTATCGTAAAAACCCAACGTTCCTAAAGCAAGTAGCTGTTAGGATAAAGCAACGCATGATCCGATGGGAACTTGCCAGTAGTGATCCTGGACCCAGGTATAGACGCTTGGGATGGCCCTTTTGCACCACGGCCTTGGGCTAGTTTCTGGCCCTTGTATCATACAGTACTCGGTATAAGCATAGTACTGGGGTAGGAAAGTGCCCAGAGCAACGCATGAGCCCCCTAGGACCAATGGTATCAGTCTTCGTAGGCTCCGAAGACTGGGTTGTCCGACGAATACTGTGAAAGCGACAACGGCATCATATAGAAACAATAGTCCTCCAAGTAGACCATTACTTCGAACAGTTGTTGCGATACCAAACACTACGCCCGAAGCCAGTGTCATCCAGTGCCCTTTCCCTCCTGACCCTGACAGGTATGCCAAGCGTCCTTCCGCATAAAGACAGAAACCGGAGAAGCTAAGAAACGAGAAAAGACCTTCAGCATAAGGAGCAGTCAAGAACAGGCCAGCAGGAGAGACGATATGCAGAGATGCTGCCAGGAAAGCGAAGCTTCTGCCTGGGTGTTGCCATTGGGGAAAGGTAATCTTAGAAAGGCGATAAAGCACCAAAACCGAGAACAAATGGCTGACGTTGGCGACAACAAGGGCGACAACGATCTCAAGCGAAGGCGAGTGCTTGAATCCAAGAGATAAAATACCTGGAGGAGTCAGTCAGCCCTGCACTTATTCCTGGAGAATCCGACTTTACACGTCACTGTCCACGAGACTAGCCGAGTGAACCCCCATCCAAAGGCCCATTCCTGCTCAAAAAGATAGCCCCTCGCCGAGATTCGAGCAAAGTAGATGGCATCCCACCGGGTGAGTTTGCTTATGAGACGGTGTCCCAGCCGCTTCCACACGGTCCCAGTTCCGACCCCAACCAGGGACACTGGAGACTGGCTCGGTTGGAGCAATAACGACGTGGAAGTATCGTACCCTATCCCGGGACTGAGGCATGCGATCGAGATAAGAAAGACCTTCCACAGCGCAAAGTAGATTATGAGGGATTTGTAGGGGTTGTTGGCTGGCCTCATAGTGGGCTTTAGGCTTTAGGCTTTGGGCTGTGGGCTTTGGGGCAACTGACTACCTACATTAATTATTAACGTCTCTGCAAAACAAAACAATCCTACAGGATTCGAATCTGTACCTTCATGTAAGCATAGGGCGCAGCTAAGGTAAGCGTCGGAATTGCTTTCCAATCACCACTACGTTGAAGTGAGTTGAGCGAAGTTTGGTGCTCGTTCTCCTCTCCTCTCCGCACGCACGGTATCGAGCCCCACGCAGCAATACTTGATGCCTTATGTAGTCAATGGCTTCTTCGGATCCGTCATATGATATTATTCCACACAATTCAATTTAATTAATAAGGTAATTTCCGACTACGAAGGATGAAATCCTCTAATGTTAGGTAAGCTCGGACTTATGCGGTGGCATCGGTCTTTACTTTCGGGCACTCAGAATATGGCGGCTCGTGAGCAGCTCGAGTGTGCCACTTTCCAACGAGCATTCCGCGAACGAACAATCCCCGAAGATCCAAGCTACGAAGTACATAAGGTACAAATAACTTAGAGTTTCAGTACAGTATCACGTGCTTTACGAACTTTACATTACATTAGCGGGATTATTAATAGGGTAAAAGACTCCGCTGGTCCATGCGACTGCATAAAAGACTCAGATAGTCTCAATGTCAACACTAACTCTTTTGTCTCTAGTAAACACATTGCTGTCATCAAAATTCTGATGTGTTTCAACCTCGCTGTCATCACCATCACCACCCATTTCTACACAATTTCACCTTGCTGTCATCAACATCACAATTTTCACTTGTCGGAGCTGTATTCCCTGATTGATAGGCCCTGCACAGGGTCATAGACAGTGATGATGTGAGGAACAATATGAATGACAGTAACATGAGTGACAGTGACAATTTTGGTGACAGCAATGATGTGGATGACAGTGAACATGGGCAACAGTGATGAGGGTGACAGCACAGGGCCTGAAAGATTGTTCATCTGAGTCTTTTTTATGGGCTGACTACCATCCGAGTCTTTTATGCAGTCGCATGGACCAGCGGAGTCTTTTACCCTTATTAATAATTTGTCTTCGAATCTTTCGAATCCTTCGTATTAATACGCCAATAAGTGGTAACTTACAGTTCTTTTCTGGCCTGGCCAGCCCTATGAACGACGGATACAAAGAGTCCCCGAACGCCGAAGGAGCGGTTGAAAGCTTAACGCCAGGTAAGCTGAGCTTTGACAACTCGTACGACATCATAACCTTAAGGCTTACCTAGAGACTATCATGGAGACTATCATGGAGACTACCTATTATACGAAGTAAGGTACTAGAATCCCGATCAGCTTTCCTTGATAAGATCAGTTTCAGGCTGCTCATAACTTCCCTCCCTTTCCATTGCTCAATGTTAATGTCACAGATCGTACGGATATATATGTGATAGACGATGTCTTGCTAAAGAACTATCCGCCGGAAAACGGGCTTACGCTGCATTATCAAGTAACGTACCTTACCTAGGTTGTTACATTATGGTCGCCAAGCATTGTTGAGTCTCTTCTCGAACTTGTTGTTCCATCTTCCGCAGCAATCTATACATACAATTTGCACTTTTCCTTAGGAGCTTCCTCGAGTCAAGTAGCAAGCCTGTGCTTTCGAATAAACTGCAGGCCAGGTGCTCTTCACCTCCGCTGAGATTCTTCTGGATTCATCCACGACTTGTGTCCTGCACCGACCGAGAGGCACACTCTTCAGTACACTCTTCATGTTCTTTACTCTTGGCATGACAGCTGATGCTGCGGCTGCGCATCGACATGAATTTTCAACTCCACCAATAGCTGGACGTCAATCAGCATCGCCAGCGCCGAATACCAGCGCCGTTGCTCCTCAGTCATCGCCTGGCCTATCTCCTGTGAATACCGCTACGATATCTTTGCCGTTTTTGGGTTCATGGCGGCCAGTATCAGCTGGATCGACACCTGGTCCCCAGAGCTTTGAAGCAATTCTGGATGGGGAGGCGGGTAATGATACCACGAGTGATGGTGGCTTCTCCGGAACCAGCTCCAACGATACTGCGGTCAGGATGAAACGGAGGAAGGTTGACGCTAAAATACGGACATCGTTCCAGATTGCACATCCGGCACCGGTCGTCCGGCACAAGCAACGTCTCAAGATACGCCCGAAACTTCTTCTCCAACTGCAACAGCTTTCCGGTTCATCCCGACCAACGCCTGCTCTGGACGTACTGCCATTCGTTTTATTCGCACCGCGGTTTGCTCAGAAGTTTCCTCGCATGTGCAAGGGCAAAGACGGCCATGGTCCGAATGATCTGGCCATCGTTAGCAGTGAAGCTTATGAATCCTCACCGACCACCACAAGCGAAAAGCACGATGACTCGGAGGAAGCGAGCTGGGACCACCGGGAAATCGTTGCGACTATACGTCAGCTGAAGAAAGAAGAGGGTGGGGCCTGTGGTAAGGTGGAGATCTCTCTGAACCATGGCTCCTTATGGGAGGCGACGCCTTTACTCAACGGGGGCTATGAGTTTGTAGCCAAGGAAGGCTCCCAGACTGTCGCTCGATGGGTGCCACGCCGCCCGTCCCAACGTCGCAGATCGGACACCTTGCAAAGTGCGAGCACGAACCGGCTGGGACAAGAAGAGAGGAAGTTCAACTTTAGCATCGTCAACCCTAATACTCGCCGTCATCCCATCATCGCCTCAATCACCCGGTCAACTATAGATATCTTGGATAGATATGGAAGTCCCTCTACGACGCTGGCTTCACCCCTTCGGTCTCCGTCCAACATCCGGTCCTCTCACAGTGGCTCTCTCGAGGATGCTGAAGTACAACCCCATACGATGATAGAGACCGACGAGCAACTCCGCACCCTTATCGTGGTCACGGGTATCTGGGTAGTCTTTCGCGAGAACTGGTCTCAGAACTTTCATTACCACGATGCCATGTCTGTCCCTTTACCGTCGAGCAACGCAAGTTCCCAGCCTTCCAACCGCACACTCTCACTGAACTCAGGCAATGGCGCCAAGACTAGTACGAATAGCCAGGAGGGTCTCAGCAGCCATAGTGCATTGCATCATCTAGGAGGAATGGTTCGTCAGACGGGTACACAGCTTTTGCATAGATCCACAGCAACCGCAGGGCGTTTTCCTGCGCAAGACCTCCCACCACGGAGGGCTCATTCTACAGGAACGGCTTTTATGGAAAGCGTGCAAATCATGCATAGTCGTGGCCGCTCCGCCACCAGCAATCCAGGCCTGGACAACCATCAACCTACGATGGCCTCACCGCATAGCCAAGGCCAATCAGCAAAACACAGGCGAGGAAACAACACTATCGCTAACGACTCCGCTACACATAGTCCTAGCTCGTCATGTTCAGGTTCAACCGTCAACTCCGAAGATCCTCGGAGGGCTGGCGAGGGTGATTCTCCCACAGATGAGAGTTCCAGGAGTGATACCGTTAGACAGCCTTATGACAGAGGCTATTCCATGCAAGGCAATCACGGGAAACCAGGAGGAGCGAGGAAAGGCATGGGCAAGCTTCACCAATTGTTCAATATAGTTAGAAGGACAAGTAGTACTCAGCACTAAATAGTTATACGTAGCTCACCATATTTATTCCACGGCCCTTCCATACCATTGACTGCAGACTAATGCACCTTTTTGGGGCGCTTTCGTACTACTGGGGCCTAACTCGAGGATGATGGCTTGGGCTAATATACAAGGTCAGCCGTTATCTGAAGGTTAAAGAACCCATATAGGAACATTTACAGAGTCAGTGAGTTGATCAATGCCTTCTATGTGTCGAACATATACTGAAGCCCCCCTTTCCCGAGGCGAGTCGCTTACGTAATATAGACTCTTAGAACGCCTATACTTTGTGTGCAGTCGAAAGGATATTCCCTTTCAGATGGCGTTGACGCTGATTTAAGATGTCCTTTCCACGTTTATATTTAGCCACAGCCCTACTGCGAGGAATGATACTCGGTTACCCGATCAAGTGATGTATTTTACCGTGTATGGTCACATGTATATAACCTGTACTTTACAGATCAGATGATTACAAGACACTGTGCCTTCCGATTTTCGGAGTAGAAGTGGTGGTGACAGGGGTATCAAAAGCCCCTCCGCTTACGGGCCAATGGCCTTCACCACACATGGAAGGGAGCTTGGGGTACCGTATCACCCATGGTAGCGAAAGCCTCAAGGTAGGGTACTCCAGCAGGGGTTGATGTTCCGCAAGGGATCGACCATTGCGTTTGAGGGCCTCCTGAAATGGCTCCCACCTTGGTTCGCTTGATCTCAAGGCGGGTAGCCCCCGAAGGCTTGGAAACCCGCAAGGGATACATGACCCTACACCTACTGGATCCACATACAGCAGTTCACCACACGGTGGGAGCCATCCCCCGAATTTGGCACCCACCGTGTGCTGACGGTGGCCTCGAGGTTCAGCAACCCCGAAGGTTTCCAAACCCATAGGGGATCCATGGCCCTAGATCTACTACATCCACACGCCTCCGGCCTCGATAAACCCCACTATTCGACTATATAACTCACTTTCGGAACCCCCTCTGAATATCGTGTTCCCTCAGTCCTCCAAGACATTCCTACCTGCAACAGACTTCTCCTCCACTCAATCACCAGCGAACGCCAGACACCCTTCTACGATGGAATCTCAAACTTTGGACCTTCGATCTGTGTATTCGGTTGTTCCACAAGCGGAGAAGCTACCCAACGTCGTCTCCCTTTCATGCAACCGCTACACTCTCTGTGTCGAAGGTGAACGTTTCGAGGCCGATGCGACATCTACGATCACAACTCCTCCGCATGGTCCTCTACGCGCTCGGTCAGAGTCAAATTCCTCATCGGACTCGGGATCAACCACCGAGATTTTCAACTCCCGAGGACTGCTAGCGCCAATTCCTGCAGCCCAAGTCGACGTCACCTCACGACACAGTATTCTTGGCGAGAAGAGAAAGCGGGATCAGGGTAAACTTTGTGACGTGGATGCTGTTGATGGCGACAAAGGTGAAAAGCCCTCTATTCTATGTGTACGGATGAAGTTAACACTTCGGCAAAGATCACCCAATTGTGATTCCCGACCCTGAGGACGAACAGACACCCAAGAAGCAGCGAAAGCCCGTCATGGCCACCAAGATCTGGGTTGGCAACTCTTGCGGCATATTCAAACTCTTCTTGGACCACAACTTCGAAGCGTTGAAGCTCTCCGATTATACCTTCATGGACGGTGTTGCAAAGGCATCTGGGTTTGAGCCCCGGTCCTTTGATACTCTCGAATGCCACCTGCTCGATACAGTACCACGACAACAGCTTACTTTTCGATATGATGGATGTCGCCCATCCAAGCGGTTTATGCCTACCATCAAGCGTCATCTTCGACAGACTATGGATACCTATGCCGAGCTGGGCATGCAGTTGCAGCACTTCGAGGTGAGGGTCATTCCGGTGTTTATCCGAGTACCTTTAGATGTTCCTGCTACTATGCCTAATGGCAACCTTTCATCTTCGGGTTGATTAGCTATAGATATGTAGATGTAACTAAATACATAGCACAAGTAAATCTAAGGGTCGAGGCTGAACACTACCGTACATGTGAACTAACCCAAATGGCTAAGGTTTGGTGTCCACGCTCGATACTCGTTTTCATTCATATACTGATAGAGTAATTGATAGAGGGTTGATGAGACTCTCGTTGAGACTTGTGTTATAGTGAAGCAGTTGGGCATCGCCAGCCACTGGTATGTTCGTAGTCAGTGATGCAATTGGTAGCGGGTTCAGTGTTGAGGAGAAAGTCTGGCGGCAGGAGGAACAGATATGGTCCTGGACCCGATGAAGAGTACTATGTTTTTCAGTCATTTACACCTCGCTGTTGCCCGCTGTTGCCTCGCTGTCACCCTCGCCATCGCCCTCGCTGTCGAGGCAGCGGAGGCAGCGGAGGCAGCGGAGGCAGCGGAGGAAATGGGGACAATGAGGTCATGGGGTCTGGGGACAACGACATGGTTAGGGACAACAACAAGATGGCTGTGAGGCAATGGTTTAGGACAATGAGGTGGTGACAGTGAGGTCAGCATTCCAGACGGTGTGGGAGTCTCACCTTTACCCTTGTAACCACTGCAGAATAAATGAAAGTACTTTTATTGACTAGCTATATGCAATATCGACAGCGAACCATTGCAACTAGAGAACACAAATACAGGTAGGCAGTTGGTGTGCTTGACAATTGATACATGGGTTCTCTTGGTTTGCCGCGGTCGATAGTGTCAGAGATGGAGCAAAATTGGTACCATAAACATGGACCCAATGGAAGCGTGAAACAGTCCGATCAATCATGTCCCGTTGCCCATCTAAAACAAGCCTGGGTCGCTGTATCCTACCAATTGCCTCTGTGACTGACTCCCTGAAAAGAGTGTAGTCCTCCGGTCTCTGGCCTAGACGTGGTATGCGCGATAAACAGAGTTGCAGCAGGTGATTTGTAAGGTCTGTCAACTCTTTAGCACCTCTCAGTTGTACCCGTGGTGCCTCTAGGTGTGGGATATATTTCGGAATCATGAGATTGATTGTGCGAAAGCGGAGAAAGTTAGGATGAGCGTAATCCGGGCATACTCCATGACAGTAGCAGATTCTGCAATGTTGTTAGTTAAGTGCTGCCGGCTTAGGGTTACAATACATACACATAGACATGGGAGAACTTTCCAACATTCAATGGCTTGACAGCGTCTCTGAAACGACGTCAGGCAAAGACATCTCAACCATGGTAAGAGGCCCTGAGACTTACACTGGTAGCCGGAGCAGTAAGGCCTGGCCAGGAGGCATGTTCCAGAATAGAGATGTCACACTAGCTGGCTCAAGTGTGCATGCTTCGGTGTCATCCCCTTCAATGATTGTACTGGCTTCGCAAAGCTCGTTCTTTTTGCGATAGAGGTATGTGATGTGTGTGAAATTGCCCGTGAGACTGTTTCTTGTGTGTCAGTCCTTAAGCTTCATTAACAATCGAGTGCTCGCTCACTAGAAACCATTAGGCAAAAGAATATTCCAAAAGGCGACACGAGTCAGCTCTTCTTCAAGGTTGACGTAGGGGACTGCTGGTGACAGAAGACAGGTTTGATAGCTCATGCTGCCTTCATTTGTGAAGCAGAGTTAGATCGGAATGTTGTTGTAATGTGCTTTGTGTGCCGATGAGATGTGGATGAGGCACGCTGGGCTGGGGTCTCTCCACCACATTCTCAATCATAGCTACCTTCCGAGTATTATAAATCCAGACCCGGAGCGGCGAGATAAGAAATGACATCAAGATGGCATGCCACCTCAGTCCTGAGGCCATTCCCTACCTACTAGACCAGGGGTTGTAGGTGTTGTGACACGAATCTGCAGGTGAACATCGAAAATGTGTTGACTCGTCAGAATAGCCCCGAGAGGAGGATACATCGTGTGGCACCACCAACAACAGCATCATACCTTACTGATTAAGGAAGCTTCTGCAGGTCCACTGGAATCAGGAGCCAAGAGTGGAGATCAGGAACAGTGCCCCAACCAATGGGCAATCATGAGTGTATGGCCTTGCAAGTGCTCACGAAAAAGCGTGCATGGTGGCTTATGGGAGCACGGCAGAGAAATTTCTCTGCGCCAAGACTTCGGGGTGCGCCCATTGGTGTGTTCGCATCCCCGCGGTAGTTGATTGGCTGACATGGCATGTGACAGGTATGTCTATCACCAAGCTAACTTTTAGTGCAGAGAAATTTCTCTGCCGTGTCCCCGCAACGGATGTAGCTATAGTTAGCGAGAATAACTACTAGGCGTACTCACTATCTTTCAAGATGGCTATCAATTTGAGCGATACCAAGGCCCAGGTCCGACTCAAGCAAGGCTTGCAAAGCGCTGAGAACGACGAGGAATTTACCAAATTTGAGGTATACTGGTGTCCGATCCCTGCTGTCTTTGGTGGTGGTCGACTAATTGGACCAATAGCAAAGATGTGAAAACGTCTACAAATTTCAATATCGATTCGACCCCAACACCCCTTGGAGCAATCTGGGCCCAGATGTAGAGAGGGCTAGGGATGTAATCATAGATGACTGTATCAAAGATAATCTGAATTTGGGAGATTTGCGAGCTCTATCGGAATGGAAGTTATATCAATTGCACAAAACGGCTCTGAAAACAAACAAGAACAGATCTACAAAGCATGCTGTTTCCGGTACTCCGTACTCAATCTTCATTTCATTGGGCAATCAAAAGCTGATTTTTGTAATTTTCAGTTGCTGAAGCGTCTAAATATAACAGCAATCCCTTGACACCACTGCCGGAGCAAGGTTCATCAAGAGCTTATGATCCAGTGAGGGAAGCTGCAAGAGGTGTGAAGTGACAAGGGTTGGTACATGGGTTGTGGGCTCATGTGCGCGGCAGATCTCTCGATCTTCTTGCTTGTGGTATCACACTTGCTCCCAGCTTACCTTAGTGATTGCCACCATGATTTCTCCGCATGTAACCCTGTAATTACATTGTAACAGTGCCATTTCACTGCGGAACCCATACGGTTGAGTGGGTGTTTGATTCTACTAGTGGCATTAGCTGAGCATGGGTTTTCATTAGGGGGCTCCTCCAAGCTATCTTGTCCTCGGGGGCAGACGTACCAGGTACTCTGTTAGATATCTACTCATGGGAGCTCTTGTACACATAGCCGCAGGTTTGGATCTCTTCGCCCTCTACCACTGCAAGCAATAACAATTGCATATTTTCACCGTCAACTAACCCTTAACACCCTTTGATCCCTCAAGTGTCGTTGCTTTAGGGTCTCACCCTGCAGCATGACATCCATCAGAGAGGTAAATTCTCATTCAATGCGGACAGGGTTGCCAGCTAACCCGTCTTTTCCAGCCTGCTTCGGCTCAGTCTTGCGTCTTACTTGGGCCAAAGTCAGCCCTTTTGCGCCTTGGTGAATGGCAGGGTGGTCGTACATCTGGTGAAGTGCAATGGTCGGAGGTGGTTAGATTGGTACTTTCGTTACGGGAAAGAGATGAGGCAGCTCGCCCACTTCCAAAAGCACACTCTGCTTTTGGCTTGTCACAATTGAATGAGGCTGGCCTCCGACCCTCAAAGCGAACAGTAGGTGCTCTGAATATTCTTTTATCATGAAAAGCTAATGTGTAGGCGGTAATACAGTCACCTCAATTGCCCACAGGCGGCGGCACCGTCAGACCTATCATCGAAACGCCCCCTCCTCGTCTCACCATATCCCAAAATTTGTTGCTTCTCAGTACTGTTCTGATGTGTACGGGATTTCACGTGCGATTTCGATTTACTATACCCTTGGTTGACCTGGCGCGACGAGAGGAGAAAGACTGGTCACCACACCTTAGAGATGAGGACGAGTTCTGGAACCAGGCCGCATGTATTCTCACCCGTCACAGAGCTTTTCTGCTGCCTGTAACAATTAAGGAACTGTCGAGTCAGCTGTCCTTCCTTGTCTGGGGGATTAGGAGCGTTTCTGTCCCAACCTCCATGTCACACCGTCCCTTTATAAGTGAGCGGCCATTCACCGTTGCAGAGAATCTACATCTCCTATGTTGGAGTGTTGGAGTTATACCTAGCTACACAGAGCCACCGAGTAGTGGTGAGCCTTTCAAGCTCAGGGAGCTTCTGGCGGACGCCTTGAGGGATGCCGGTATTGAGTTTGCAGAGGTCATCAGGATCCTCAACCGTTCGCCATTGTTTGCCAAGGGCAAGCTTTCAATCAGTCGAGCGGAAGCATCTCTGGACATTCTTGAGGGAGTATTGCAGCCTATGGCCCCAGATTTTTCTGTGAGAAACCCTACACGGTGCTGGCCTCTATGCTGTAACATATACTAATTCAAGTGCAACTATCCTCTAGGTCTCTACATCGTTCCATTGAAAGCATCTCATGAGCATCAGACCGACAAAGGTTGCAAAGATATTACTGGGATTTCATCAGTTGAACCATCAGCACCAGATACGTTGTCAAACAACTCTGCCATTAGAGAAGGATCTGCTGGGCATCAGTTGCGAATAAGACAATAGTCAGATGGAACGGGAGAGATGGAATGTACAAGATAATAATTTTGTCTTGAGTTCTCTTTTACCCTGGTCGGAAGCTTTCTTGTAGCATTTCAATGATAGCTACCTTATCATATACATCTATCGCATGCACATATAGCCTCATCTATGCTTCTGTCCACCTGCCAACCATTTGCAATTTTCAGTGACTTCTACCCTTTGTGGTGGCAGCGATTCCGTTGTTGTCAACTATGTGTGAGGATGTGATGGACGATGCGGCACTCACAGGTGGAGCTCACGCCAAAAATAACTGTTGGGCAAGCTCAGGAAGCTTCCACGTTTTACATTGCCAAATAAGGGAAAATGCGCGGATACCGCAAGCACCTGTACCCGAGTCTGATGGGTTTTCAGGCGCAGGCGTATCCAATCCAACTGCTGATCGGTTCCGTCGATTATGCTCCTTCAAGGCGTGTCGAGTGAGCGACACGTGGGAAAGTGAATCCCAAAATGCTGTGATTGCCTTCTGTTGCGATTCAAAAGGCCTTTTTACCCGTTTCCAAGGTGGCTGCGGTGACGACGTAACAGTTGTTGCTGGGTCTTCTTCGACCACACTTCTTCCTCGTTTTAGTGGTACTAGTGCACAGTTCAAAGGCATTGAGCCATTGAAACGAGATGGGCAGACATAAGAGTTGTTGGGGAAGGAGAGCGAGTCAGGCATTTGATGTGGAGCGTTGATGTTTATATACTGTGAGCGTGCGGGGGTGTGTCGGAACCAACAGCAGATGTGTGCCAGCGTAGCTTCACATTGGTTTGCTTGTATAAATCCTAGCCTGCTAGTGTGGCGTCTAGCGAAGAATAGCATAATAATTACCAGGTAATGTAAGTGTACAATGGATCTCACGTGACTCATGCTATTGCGAGCGGCGCAGGTACGTATCTGACAGCCGATCCACTCAATAGGTAGGTAGGTAGGTAATTTATTCCGCCCGGAGGCACTACGCCTAAAGGGCGCT
>JAABUJ010001109.1_pt1 | contig 42090 bp, 23 predicted proteins | sample 5559131 | NCBI WGS metagenome assembly JAABUJ01 (sample SAMN10711875, study PRJNA513366) | rock metagenome | isolation source: Antarctica rocks | place: Antarctica: Victoria Land, Mt New Zealand nord | collected 2016-01-07 | reverse complement strand
GAGGCAGAACTAAGGTTTTCCATTTTGGTTTTTCCTTTGCAAAGGCGATTCGCCCTCATAGACCTAGATAGGGACTGAATAGGGAGTTAATAGAACAAATAATAATAATATTAATTATATAATAATTTAATGAACTGCAGTTCTAATTCATTAAATGTTAATCTTCTTTCTGTTTATTTATTCACAAAACAATGATAGTCTTGTCAGTTTTAAGCTGTATCTCTTTCTTCTAAAGCTTTTATAAATCTCTCTTGATGTCTGAATTGTTCTGAGTGTTAATGACATTACAGATTACAACATATTTAATTGATAATACTTAAAGCAGTATCTAAAACTGTCATTTTAATTTAAACAACTTAATTATGTCAGACTAAGTTGTAGTGATCTTTCTGCTGAGTTTACTCAGATAAGTTTATGCTTCTTTAATGAATATATTTTTTGACATTCTGTACTCAACAAACTTCATTAAATATTGTCTCTCAGTTATCTGCAGCTTCTTTTTATACTTAAACTTTAATACATTTTAAACATTTTTTGTGCTGATTTTATTTATTAGATATTCTTAATTATCTGTATTTATGCAGATAATAAGTCAATATAAAATCTTTACATTGATTTTCTGATTTTTAAAGTCAAGACTGCTGAGAAAAAATGAATCTAAAAATTCATTAATCAATATATTGACTGCTAAGACTTCAATAACATTTCATAAATCTTCTTTTATTAATTATCTTCTTATGAAAGTAAATCATTAATTATAGTTCTTATGAATGAAAATTGAGACAGATTGTTGCTTTATAAAGAAGTTATTAAAGTTTATGATGATGATAGTTGACATGTAGTATAAGAAGTGAATAAAGTAAAACAACAATGTATACATTAAAGATAATATAAATAAAATAAATAGAAAGCTTTTGTGTCTTTTATTCTGTAAAACAGTAATGTTTATTTATTTTAATGACTTATATTAAGCTATCAAAGAACAGTGTTCTCTGAGTAACTGTAAATACTGATTTTTATTAAAATTAATTCTTTATGAATTTTCTAAGTTAAACATACTCAGCTACTGCAGAACAGTGCTTTCTGAGCAACTATAAATGTTAATTTTTGTTGAGATTAATTCTTCATAAATCTTTTAAATTAAATATACTCAGCTGCTGCAGAATGCTGATTCTGCTAAAATCAAATTTATTACAAATCTCAATAGTCAGTGATACTGCTAAAGTTGAATTGACTATAAATCTTAATAATTGACATACATAGTTATTATCAGTGTGCTGATTCTGCTAAAGTCAGATTTATTATGAATCTCAATAATTAATGATACTGCTAAAACTGAATTGACTATGAATCTTAAAAATCAGCATACTTAGCTGTTATCACATTAAAAATATACACTTTCTCTGAGAAGCTTCTTATTAATTTGAGCTCATAATTTATTGAAAGAAATAAATATTTATGCTATACTATGTTATTTAATGAAATCTTTAAATTATGTTGTCTATGAGTACATCTTGATCAAGAGAGTTACAGAAGAAGTAAAAAGAATGTTGACTGTAATTAATGTAAATAGAGTCTTCACTCAATCTTTGACACTAGTTTTACTCTGCTTCATAGAAGCAGCTAGAACATTGCTTCTCAATAAAAAGATTAATTTATTTAATTTAATCATCATTAAAGAAAAACTTAAAACTATTATCTATTTAATGTTCTCACACACTCTGAAGAAGCTAGAAATCTATCTAGAACTTATGAGTTAATTACATCAATTTGTATCTTATTACACTGCTGTTACTAAGTCTCTTCAGAAAAGAAAGACAGCTTTGTTGAAATCTGTTCTTAAGGCAGAAAATTCATAAAAATTCTATGTTACAAGAATTAATTTAATGAAGCTCAGTTTTGTCAAAATGCTTCAAAATGCTTCAGTCACTATTATTTAAGTCTACTTATCTTATTCATTTTAATTCAGCTAAATAACTCTATATTGATTTAAATGCATTGAAGTGCTTTGACTTTAATGTCATGATTTATTACATTAAGAAGTCTTATACTAATATAAAAAAAATACTTATTAAAGTTCTTAATTTAGTCTATTATATTTCTGAATAGACTTCTAAAATCAGCTAAAATACATTACTGACTTACTGAGCTTAAGCTTGCTGACATAATATGAATAATTTGAAAGATTAAATATCTTATTGAGTTGTTAAGTCTTCTCACTATTATTCATATAAATTATAAAGCAAACATAAGAATTATGAAACAGATCTCTTTATTAATAATATTAACTGAAAAGTAAAATCTCTGCTTTATACATATAAGTAAATATCTTTAACACTTCAATTTAAATATACATCATAAGTCTGAAAAGCAGCATATTATGTTAAATGTCTTGTTGAGATTAGTCTTAATTATGTCATCAGAAACAGATATTAATATGAAGAAAAGTAAGCTAAATATCTTATGTGTTGAAATCTACATCAAAATAACAGATGAATTTCAGAAATATCTTGTTAAAAACTACAATAAGAATTCAGTTTAACAATACATCATTGATGTTCTTAATAAGAATGACAAAAGTAACAATGAGAACACTGTTAATCTGCTCTTTAAGTGAGACAGTGATGATATTATATAACATTAAAGTCTTATTATATCTACATTAAATTATATCTTTAAGCTATGATGACTAGTTATTCTCTGCACACTGTAAAGAGATATTTTTAACATAATATATATTTAAAATGATCACTTAAAAGTTCAGAAATGTATAAATTAACTTTAATCTGTCTTTTATGTAAAATAAGTCTCAAAACATCTTTAAGATTATCTATTGCACTGTTTAAAATGTCTAGTCTTTTAGACATGTTATTATAAGTTCTATGATTCATTACAATTAATTTAATCATCTTCAATTTTATTTCACACACTAACAATAAATTTCATTCTAGCCTTACTTAAATCATCAGAGTCTAATATATTTAATTGTTTTCTTTTAGTCACTGATAAACTTAATAAGTAAATTACACTAAAGCTAAAGCAGTTTATCTATACAGCTAAACAGTGAGCATACAGTCTTTTAACTTGTCTATATTTAATGAATTAAGATCTATCTAAGACTATTGTTTCTAACTGCAATTTAAAGTTTCTGTTAAACTTATAAAAGATTTTATTTAAGTATCTAGACATAAGTTTTCTCTACATAACAGTGTATTATTCTTAGATCAATAAACAAAGTGAATGTATAAATTAAATAATTAAAATTGTCTTACATTTTTATCTTAACATTATGACAAAAGCAGCAGAATAACTTAAAAGTCTATTTTTCATTTAATTAAATCTTAATAATGCTAGAAACTTCATCAGTAAGACATTTAATGAAATAGTGTATGAATTTAGCTTAAATATTATCTTCATACTTATCTTAAGCATAATCTTCATATTTAATTCAGAACATATTCTATTCATATTATCTGCATAAATTGAGGTTGTCAATGTCATAGACTTCATTAATATAAATATTAAATATTATTATGATTGAAAGCATCAGTCTATGACTATAAGAATAGAAAACTACACATTATTATAACTACATTATAGATTCTTTATATTGACTATAATGAATAAAAAGCTAGAACAGCAGTATGTGAAACTGTTTTAGATTATTAAGAAGATAAAATGATTAACTTATTAATTTGATGTTTTATCTTATTAATAATTTTCACTTAGTTTTTACAGTAACTCAACTTAAGTCTTGCTCTTTACTCAGCAACAACTTATATAACTAATTATGTCTCAACAAGTTTTTGACAGTGTTTGTTGACAGTAATATAGAGAAATAAAAGTCTTTTAAACTTAAGTAATTACTCAATAGATAAATTACTTAATAAGAATGTAATAAGTTTACTATTCAATATTTTGTATAATGAAGAGACTATGAGTCTAAATATAACATGTGACTGTTACTAAAAGAACTAGAAAATGCAATAAATTTAATAAAGAAATATAATAAGATCTATCTGTCTCATATCAATATGATGAAGACTACAGACATGAAGGTTTTGACTGAATGTTGTAAAAGAAAGACTTTATATAAAGTGACAATGAGATAATAGTATAATTGCTGTTTTGCTTCTTTGTAACAGACAGATTGTTATGAAACTATTTGCTTTAAAGATCTTGATTGTCTTTATCTTGCTTGTATGCTTACTGTCTTTTTAATAAGACAATTGTATCTTCTCTTCATTAACATGACTAAATACCTTATATGACACTGTTACTTAACATGTCATTTGCTTAATCATAAGTCTATGTATATATAAAGCAGTATTCTCACCATAGCTAGAATTCAGCTTCTTATACACACTCAATTCTAGCATATAGATTAAAGTTTCTGACTTTAACTTAACTTACACTAGAGCTGAGGTTAGGCTAGAGTTAAGTTAGATTACTCACACTAAATATAATAGTATATATTAAGTAAGTAAGCTTTCTAATCAGGTTAGTGTGTCTTCAATAGAGCTAAATTTTTATAAAATTGTAGTAACTATATTGCTTATTTCTATTGCTTATATGACTTATGCATAGGGTTATACATAATTCAGAGGTTTATGCATGACTTATACCTATATGTATGACCCACATGAACCTGCAAGTCAGGCTAGAGTCAAGATCTTTGAATCTAGCCTGACCTACAGGCCAAAATTTTGACCCTAACCTGGCCTGAGTGGGGGTCGGTCAGTGGGACCGCTGGGTCAACCCGACCTGACGGTCACCCTAAGTGGAAAAAAAAGCGAAAATCCACTTACACTTTGCAAAAGTTCTCTAATGTCCCGAATGCAGCTACATGAGTTGTTCCGCCAATGTCTGGATTAGGGAAAGTCAATTTTACAACCTCCTCTACGTATCTCTCATGACGTTCAATCTCGTCAGCTTTTGATTTCCTTAAGTCATTGATCCATCCATTCGCCTTCATGGCCGACAAAACAAACGTCTAGCTCGACCAGCGAAGCGAGCTCAATGGAAGCCCTCAAGCAGTGCGATTGCAGCAACATCCCGGACTACGACGAACTCTACAAGCTCTGCTTCAGTACCTTCGCCAGGCCCAATGGCATTGCCGTTGTCAAGTCGTCGGATCCAAGCCGTACGTCTCTTTCAATAGTCTGTAGTTGTCTTTACTTTTCATTCTTGCTCATCCAACTCCCTCCGCTCCTCAACAGCCACCTCCGTACAAGGAACTCCCGCTTCACGGGACACGGCGAACGGGGAACATATCCACACTCTTTTCGTTGTCGTCGTCCTCGCTTCCTTTTGAATCCAATTTCTCCTTTTCGCCCTCTCACCCCTCCACCAGTTCTCCCCTTTCCACTTCTCGCCACCAAACTTACTCCTTCCCACGGCTTCAACCAGCACAGCTATACCACTCCTCCTATTCCTCGACATCTTCGCCGCCGTTCTCTGTGCTCTTTACACAACCTCGATAATGGCCAATCCACGGATTGACCCGGTCGACATAGGGCAGCGATTCGCCTGCTGGCTCGCCGTCTTCTTGACGATGACGATGATCAGCATTGTAGCTGTATGTCTGCCTGATATGGGAGTCGTAGGTTAAAGCAACTGATGGAGCGTGTTTGTAGTTGCTGGACTAAGTCGTCCCCACATCCTCCGTCTTGGACGCGGATTTGCTTGCTTGTGGGGTTGGTGGGGATGGCTGAGGTCTTTGGTTATTGGCAAGGAGGCATCAGAGGGAGAGAGTGGGCGTTGTCGGTGATGTTCATGGGGTTGGGAGAGGGCGTCAGAGATGGGGTGAGGAGGGAGAGGATTTGTTGGCTTTTGATGTGTGCAAACCATTGAGCATGCCGGAGCCTGAATCATGCAGGTACAACTGCCGCCAGACGACGGATTCACCAGCTGCTTTCGGTAGGAACGATGGTTCTAGCTTCCAGTAAGTATAAACAAATTTTCTGAAACTCCGGAACCTCTTCTTCTTCTCTCCTTGCCGCATTGTTTTTGTATATATATATATATATTTTATTATGATACATTTACCGTATTTGTGGTTAGTTGGAGGAGCCATCGCGGCCGGCTTGCTGCTTGCCGCCTGGCATGCCCGGGATCGAGGTGAAGTCCTCGATCTCGGCTTGCTAGTGAGGAGGGGCTGTTGCTGGACAGTCTTCATCGGTTTGATAATGACTTACATAACAGTCTTCGTAAGTTCTTCATTACGTTCCTTACACTGAATCTTTCCGCTGAACTAAGTCTTCTTCGTAGACCCTCGGGTAAGCAGCCTCCCTTCGCGTCCTGCGGTTCCCGGCTTCGCGGCCTGGTCGGTGAAACCATGGCAGAGACAGGGAGTTCCCTTCTATACCAGCAGACACTGGCGGCCACCACCTGGTCATGTTTCTCGCCGGGGTGGCCGTGGTAAGGTCACGGCTTGGTAGGGGATCAGTCGGCCGCGCCAGTTGGCAATACGCATGGAGACGGCATGCGGGACGGTGGGTGGGTCAGCCAAGTCCCCAAACTTGCTGAAGTATGTCTCGTCTCATGTGTGGGTGGTATTGCATGTTACACGGTAGGTTGGAGACTATCTGCTCTCCTCAACCGTGGCCACGACGTTAACGACCACACATCTTGCAGAGAACGAAAAATTTGGGCACCGTCATCATCTTTTAACGTGAGGCCGGATTTTTGCTGGGGCAAGTCATGCATATGTGGCCGGTGAGCCTTGACTGACAAGAACAAGGGCATCTCGCTCTGTTACCAGCATCATCTTTGAACGATCGAAATCTGATCTGAGCTCGAGGTATGATGATTCCGCTCCGCTCCGCTGCCCTTACTTGCTAAGCGTGTCAGCAGCAACCCATGCTCACCTTCATTCGCGTAGTGATCGATCCTACACGCTTACTTGTCCTGTCCTCCAAAGTCATACGTCAACTCGACCTAATTCTGCTCTCCCGCGTCGGTCGCGCTCCTCGGCGCACTCCTTCACCAATAGTGAGCCTAGCAAGTGGAGACAGTGCTTGTGCGATTGGATGGTGAGCACTCTTCCTTCACCTTATTCATGTACTTTCTTGCCTCCTCCTCTAACTCATCGATCGATGAGTCCGGCGTTAGACTGGATAGAGGTGGTCATGGCCAAGTGAAAGAGCTGACAATGGGTTTGTGCAGATGCCTTTGGGTTGACTGATAGAGCGAACGGTCAGTATAATCTGGAGAGGATCAACATGGGTGGAATACGGGTATGTGGTCTCGGCCTTTTTGTCTGTCGCTGAACCGGCGCTTTTGGTGCCGGAACCTGGAAGGGGAAGTGGTTGGGTGGTTGACTATTGCGATAGTAGGAAGAATACCCCTATGCTGGACAATAGACCAAGAGAGCGAATTGCTGCTCCTTCAGGACTCAGCTTCTTATTCCTTTGATCCGTCACCAATATATTAATGAGGCCTTTCAGCGTGAGGATAAAGTACGCTTAGCTGCGCTGCCGCTTACAGCTATTCCTAGAATGTTGGCTCCAAGGGGCGCGTAGCAAGAATTTGTAAAAAATAAACAGTAAAATCTGTCTAAATTTTCTCTTCTCTAATCATCATTCACAAAATTGATCTCACTGCCTTTCTCAACATCATCATCATCACTGTCACTATGAGACATCCTCATAGTCTTAATCATAACATCAAAGACAATATATAAATGAATCTGAAATATGAAATGTCACTTAAGATTATAGTGAAGATCACAGAATATAATTGAAAGTATATTAAGAGAATGTGAAGAAATCTATAAAATTAAAGATTAGTTACTGTACTTAAATTATTTAAATTAAGAGCATTAAGACTACTTACAGTTACTATAATAAAGATAGATCTCAATTTAGAGAGAGAGATCTGATTTATTAACAATTAATATAGAAAGTACTCAATTTTCTTAAGAATTGATTTACAGCATATTTGAATAAGATGTAGAGATATATTTAATATAAATATGAGATTTAGATCAGCATTAATACTGTCAGTCTCATTATTAAATAAATTAATTAATTAAGAAAGCAGATAAACATTCTTTTATTATTGTTACTGTTATTAAGAAAGTAATTTTTAATGTTAAAAATAAGTTATTAAACATTCTTAAAAGATCTATAATAACTAAATGATGCAGTTAAGTAGTTAACATGCTAATTAGCTAATCTTTATTGATGAAAGTGCTGTCAATCTTTATATTGCAGACAGAAAGTTTGATTAAGCTGTTATAAGAAAGTAAGCAGTCACAAAGAAGTTCTTTTAAAAAGAAAAGCACTACAGCATTCTTTCAGCATATATAATTGATGACTATATTGCTTGAGAGATCTATGAGAAAAAGATGAACAAGAAAATATTTAATACTTTTATTTAGAAGAAGATCTTATCTTTATATAAGTAATTTTTAGAGTTATGCAGTGTTCTATGCATGAATAATTGTAAAATACATCATTCAGAAATAAGTCTTCATATTAATATAAGTATTCTTGCTATTACTATTGCTAATCTCAGTGACAGAAGCTTACAGCTATGTATTATAAAATTAATGTTGTTTTTGCATTTCTTTCTTTTTATTTGTCAGACTACAATTTTATCAAGAAGTTGTTTAGTGAATTAAAGACATGAATGTGAAGACATAAGACATTGATGAAGAAATTTAAGAATAAGTTTTCAGTATTTATTTATATGACTGTACAGAAGTATAAGACAGAAGACAATTTAGAGAGATATTTTTGAAATAGCTTTATTAATTATACATAAATATATTATTATAATGAATTAATTATCATTTCTCATTGTCTTTAACATTTACAATGCTTTCTGCTTCTTCTTAAAATTATAAATCTCTGTAAAATAAATTTTTATAATTGTTACATATCTTTTTTTCTTCTAATATGAATGTAAGACTTTCTTTAACTGTCATTTAAGATTAACTGAAATACTTAACTTCTTTTATATCTGCTCAGTGATCAGCTGTATATTCTGTGAATTGTATATCTCTTTTAAAAGAATATCACAATAATTCATTAATTATGTCTTTAAAGTAAAGTGTTTTCACTTAAATTAAGCAAAGAAGTTCTGCAGCTATGTTTTAGAATTAATGTTTAAGTTAAGTAAACTACTAACAAATGATACTGTAGACAGTGCTGACAGAGATGTGATAAAATGTATTTTTTATAAAGACTGCAGAGTCTGTGATGAAGATAATGAAGATGATGAAGATAATGAAGATAATGAAGATAATGAAGAAGATAGTGAAAATATGAACTATGAAGAAAGCAGTTAAGAAGAAGATAAAGAAGAAGAATATTGAGCTGAGATATATAAAATGTAATGTGAAGATTGTAAGAACTATGAAGACTGTAAAGAAGAAGAAGAATGCTGTAATACTATAATTAATGAAGTTAATAGTTTTAATATAGTCTTAACATCACTGAAAGAAACTGTGAGAATAAAGATTTTTAATGTTGACACTGATGTTGATGAGAAAGTGTAAATTTGAATGAGATAAGATGATGAAGATATTGTAAATATTGATGATATAAAAAAGAAAAAAGACAATATAATTAATAATGAGATTCTCTTCTTTAACTGATTAGCTGACATGATCTTTATATTAATGAGTAATGTATAAATTGTTATTTCATTCTTATTAACAGTCTTTGCTTACATTTAAATAACTGCAGAGTTGAGAATCTCATGAATGCTGTTGTAAGAAAGACAGTAGTAATTATAGTTGAGATATATTTTGTCATTACATTAATAATGAATAACAATAACATTTAATGTATAATTAATGTTTTTCAAAGTCTTTACACATTGATCTACATTCTTCTTATATATTACAGTAATTGTTCTCTGATATTTGTTAGCAAAGACACTAGAAATCAATGAAGAAAGAAAATAGATTTATATTTAATATTTAAATTTATTTTTCTTCTTTATAATTTCTTTTTTTACTAATTTCTTACTTACTGTAATAATATTCTCTGCTGTCTTTCTATCTCAGTCAGCTCTTATAATGACTGTTATTTCTTTTCTTTTATTACTGTCTTACAGTTTAACAAGATTCTTCACTTTTTATTAGTTATTTATATCTTTAAGAATTACAGTGATCACAACATTCTTCTTTGTAGCTAAATAGTTGATTTTGATTCTTATTTAATATCTATAATAAAGTATTTTCTCTCATCATAGTATTTCTTGATTACTGCTGACTACTTAAGATCTTAAATTCTTTATATAAAGCTCTTTTTTCTCTCATTTAATTTAAAGACATTCAAGTTCTCATTCATCAATTTCTTGTTCAGATATACTGTGTAAGACACAATATATTGTATGAATGACATTAAATCTTTATTGACAGCAACATTGAGATTAAAAATCTTAATAAGATTATCATTAAGATTCAGTGAATAGGCTGATGTGAATACTGATATAAACACTGATTTTCATATTACAGAAGACTTCTTCTGTAAAGAAGAAGTCTTTGTAAGAATCTTTTGTTTTGTTATAGTGATGATGATGATGATGATGATGTTGAGGAAGGCAGTGAGGTTGATTTTGTGAATGATGATTAGAGAGAAGGAAATTTAGACAGATTTTACTGTTTATTTTCTACAAATTCTTGCTATGCGCCCCTTGGAGCCAACATTCTAGGAATAGCTGTACTGTACGTGTAACTGGATATGAACTTGTACGTAAATGACCAACCAGGGTGCTTTGTAGCGAATGGACACAGAAACCACCGCCATTTTTGTGGTTAGCTCCTCATCCATCCCTATTGTTGATGCTAGCATCGAAGAGGGTGCGAAAGGTGATGCAGCAAATATCACGACATATCAACTTATATGAGCCGCAATATCATTTGCAGCATCCATCACCACCCCCCCGGAAAACGTTGACACAGTCCCCGTGCCTACAGTAAGCCACAACATCGGGTGAAAGACCGCATACAGCCTGCCCCCATCACAATGTCCCAGCAACATCCATGAAGGGCACCAAGCACGCGTCAGGAACCGCCTAATCCTCCCACTGTCTCCACACTGCAGTGCCATCATCTGATGTGGTCGAGTCGGCTCCCTCCTCCGAGCTTCTCCCGCGCCGCAGCTTCCTCATACCAACAAGAACTTGTCAATACCTACAAACCCCTCAGGCAAGCAACTACAGCACGTGCAGCCATTAGTCCAGCACGGGACAGAATACCGGGATAGAATGGGCCACATACAAGCCTCGCCTCAATCGTCATGATCAAGGTCCAGATGGCAAACCAGCGAAGAAAGTATTTGGCCAGCCCGGGAAGACTGGGCTGTGACTTGGCGATCCAGTAGGTTGTGTGGAGGGCGCAGGCAAGGCTAATTATGATATCCGAGATGAGGAGACCGAGGACACCTGTTTGCAGGTAAGATGGGGGGGTCAGTGGAGGAAAGAAAGGCTAGGGAGCGCTAGGTCACGGACAGAGCTGAGTTCAATGTTCTAAGGTACGTTATTGCATGGGACATTGACACAATAGAAACGTCATTGGGAGCGAGACTTGGGTTCCATCTCATGTGCATGGAGTGAAATTTGGTGAAGCCTGCGGCTTGGAGGAAGAAAAAGGACTTTGATGCTTGATATTTGATGCGGTCAGGAGAAGAAGGAAAGGGGTGGAGTTGACGTACAGGAACGTGAGAGGGTTGTGAGGGGATGGCAAAACTGATAGAGTGCCTCCATGCTCGTTTCCAGTCCTATAGCTTTGCTTGCCTCGGTAGGGAGCTTTTGACGATGAGTTGCACGAAATACTAAGTTCAAGACCAGGACGAAGAGTGAGAACCAGAGAATCGAACTTATGACCGGGTGAAGAACGAGCTAGTCCAGACTTGAACTATCGTTGCCAGTTCTGTTGACAACACAAGTCGCTGTAGAAACTCAATTTTCACTTCTTACTAAACTACCCTTGAAGCCAATGTCTACACAGGTAAACTGAGCAACGGCAGAGCGTGCTATACTCACATGAAGATTGTGGATCTGCCAGGACATGCATGGATATCCACACATTTTGTTCCGCAACTTCTCTATCGGGGAATAACGGATAGGGGCAAGGAAGATATGGAGGAAATCAACATACACTGAGCATTAATGAGCACAAGGAGTCGTGAAGTCCGAAAGGATTCTCAAGTCTGGGCGTCAACCAGGTGTACTGGACGCCGCGGCAAAGTAATCTTGTCAGGTAAGAAAAAAGACTATTGACCAGCTGGACTTTTAAATCATTCACAGATCTAAACTTCTGAACTTCATAGCACAGATTTAGGATCTTGTGAAGGGTGCCAGCAAACAGGAAACCAGTGGTGGCTAAGGTCTGAGGAAAGAAAGTCTGTGAGATTCCCTGAAAGCTAGACTGGAAGTCCCCCAAGCCCCCTTGATCCCCCGTTCATCAGCCTTCGGCACACTCCTACAAACTCACACCCACCGGTTCACGCCAGTCAAGTGCACCACCGCATCACCACTTGTCCAGCCGCAAGCAATCGAAGTAGAAGACCTTCAATCAGTTGTCATGACAACACACATGAGCAAGCTGTTGAAGAGCGCATAGCAGAGCATTTCAAAAAACAACTGCACAGATCAAGAAGCCGTTCAGCGCCTAAATGGGTCAGCTGGAGGGTCATAAGCATGCTCATAGCATGTGGACGGCTAGGCGGCCGAACAGACCTATGTCCTTACGGTTTGGTTGGGGGAGATACGCATAGGAACCAGGTGAATGCTGGATTCAATGTCTCGGAGTGCTCCGCTGGTTTAGAAACGACGACTGAAGGTAAGAAGCTTCTTAGATATGCAGTGCTTGAGATGTGCAACAATGCCTAGGTCTATCGTTTGAAACAGTGTAGAAACAGCTACACTATTGGGGAAGGAGATAAGGAAAATCTGTGGGACGATATGCTGAGACGGGTGCGTGTTTGGGTGATAGAAGTTGTAGAGGCACTCCCATGCTTTCAGTTTGTGAGACACGTCGAGGACAAATGATTTCGAATAGACTGACAGACAATGACATGTAAACCAGTGGTCTGCCATGACTTAGTGAAGAACTATGCAAATTGACTTTGAAAACACTGAGTTGCAGAGTATACTAATACAATTGTTTCTAAGTCTAACATAAGAAAAGTGTGTAGAAACGTGTTGTAGAAAGCTCCATGAAAATTTGTATGTAAGTCCTGATTTACCTTACCAGGGGTGGTCTATGATTAGTAAAATTGTGGTCTAATGACTAAAAGGTTGTGGTCTACCTTGTAGTTGTGGCCATCGCATCAACGGAGGAGGTAAGCCATACAACATCTTCATTCTTTACCTTACTCTTCATATTAATAAGCTTCACATTATTTTGTTTTCTCCTACCTTACCTATACAATGATTTATAATCTCGCTATTGATTAGGTGATTATATTGGGTTATGTAATATTCGAGAGGCTGCCTCACGCGTTAACAATCATTATCATCAACCCCAAGCTGGCAGATGATCCGTACATGTGTTATTTCAACTTCAATTGCCGCGCGTGCTGCTACACAATTTCTAAGCACTCGTTCCCTACTTAACAGCTCTCTTCTCCTCTCACCATGGCCTCCTCCTCAATCTCTCATTCCACTCCAGCACACATTCCGATCTGCATCTTGCATCCAGCCTGAACACTCCCCAGGCACGCCGAGCCTGCCACCATATGAACTGTCAACTCCACACCAGTTGAACTTTGACACGGTGTGTGCAGCTCCCGATGCACTTGGAGGCGGCCCATTGATACTGATAGTTAATAGCTGTATAGAAATAGACCGACGAGATGGCAGCCCTCATCGGCCGAGTCATCTCAGCGTTCAGCCCGCCAAAGCCGGCCAAGCGTGGTGATGCTATCAGGTTCGGCATTTTGGGCGCGGCGAACGTTGGGTGAATGCCCTCCCTGGATATGCGGCCGACTTACGTCCTGCAGAGCTAACGACGACCAGTCCCTTGGCCCTGATCACCCCCGCCAAGTCGCACCCTGACGTTATCATCCAGGCTGTCGCTGCTCGTGATCGTGCCAAGGCCGAGAAGTACGCCAAGTCGAATGACATTCCAGAGGTCAAGGGCTCGTACCAGGGTGAGTCTTGGAGATGATTCTTACTGGCGGCATCTTGCTGATACTACGCCTAGATATGCTCGACGACCCGAATATTGACGCCATCTACATCCCCCTCCCCAACGCCTTCCACTACGAGTGGGCCGTTCGCGCCATCCGCGCCGGCAAGCACGTCCTTCTTGAGAAGCCGTGCGTGTCGAACTCCATTGAGGCCGAGATCCTCTTCAACCTGCCCGAACTCTCTCGACCCAATGCCCCCGTCCTCCTCGAAGCTTTTCACACCCGCTTCTTCCCCTCATGGCAGTACTTTCAGTCCTTGGTCAATCCCGCCGACATCGAGCACATCTACACGCAATCGATGATCCCGTGGTGGGGTACGAGCAAGAGTGATATCTTCTTCAACTACAACCTCTCCGGCGGTACGATCATGTCGACGGGTACATACAACTTCGCCGTGCTGCGTCTACTCTTCGACACCGAGCCGGTCGAGTGCATAAGCTGCGAGACGCACACCTTCCCTGAAGAGGCGCACAAAAACTGCGACATCGACTTCAAAGCTAAATTCCGCTTCCCCAACGGCGGCATCGGCGTGGCTCAGAGTACGCTGCGCGGCAGCACCATCTGGTACCCTTCGTCTGTAACCGTGACCAACAAGGAAGTCGTCGTGCTTGACAGATCCCTTCCCCCGGAGCAGGAGAAGGCGGTGACGCGCGAGCTGTCGCTGTACGGCATCCTCTTCGGCCTCGTTTGGCACCGCATCGACATCAAGGACAAGTACGTCATCCGCACCGATGGCGAGGTGATCAAGACTTGGGAGGAGAAGGAGTCGCACAAGGCCTACACCTTCAAGGAGGCTGGTGGCAAGTTCGCCAGCCTGCCGGGCGAGACCTTCTGGATGTCGTACCGACACATGCTCGAGCAGTTCGTCAACAAGGCCAAGGGCCGTGAGACGCAGACGTGGGTCACCGGTCAGGACTCGATTGCGCAGATGAAGATGGTCGATATGGCCTACGAGAAGAGCGGACTCGGCATCCGGCCCACTAGCAAGTTTAGGTAGGAAAGGGTTGTAGTCCTTCGAAGGTCTCGGACGTGTCTCTAGGTGTTGCCCTGATGCTCGCGGGGTCTGGCCGATTGAGGGTCGCCTCTTGGCGGGACCGGGCTTGTGTCTTTTGCTTGGGTTATCGGTGTGGCGCTGCGTCCTGACTCAAGAGAGGCAATCACTGCCTTCTTCTTTTTGCAGTTTCTCTAATCTTCTGTTTCTTTCTGCTCACTCGGCGCCGAGAAAATATTGGGTTATTGCGCCTTGGTCTCTTTTTCTCGTGGCAGTTCTTCATTCTCTTTCTTCAAACCCGGCTGACTCCGCGCGGAGTGCCTGGTTCGGTTCTTGGGCACGACCGGGCTGTACTCGGTCTTGCATTGGTCAGAAGACGGTGAATCAAAATGTGTACTTTTGTCGGGTTCGACTCTTGAGCGCCTCTGGACTGTCCCTAAATCTTGCGCGTCGTGCTGTAGGAATTAGCGGGTGTACTGTCAACATAGTCTATTGAGTAGATATTTCCTGACCGATATCCTCAGTTATCACTCACAGGTTCCTGATCTCCTTCAATGTGTGATTCAGATCTATCAACATCTGTTAGGTCATCATTGTTTGTCCATGACTTCTTGTAGTTGTTTGATTAGTACTACATAAGGTGAGAGTTAGAAGCATACTTCACCTGGTATAGGAAATTTCTAGATGCAAGATGTAGAGTGAGAAAAATCAAAGAAAGAGAAGAATTTCTTGCCTCTCTTGCATCTTGAGAAATTTACCTGATGTCACATGATACTCAGATGCCCTAAATGCTTTCAGTAACACTAAGAGCTGCACATCTCTTAAGGTACCTTACTGTACAAATCATAGGTGTACCTGAAAGAAACAGTATTAATTAAATATCTTATTGAGTACTTACTTTACAGACCTTTCATGATATGCAACTACAATAGTAAAAGAGTCTTATAGTAAAAATCTAGTTATATAATCACTTTCATAACACATTTATCTTTTAACAGTAAGAGTAAGAGTATCATATTGAAAATCAAGATATTTGATATACAATTTTAACTATACTAAATACTGTATTTAAACATCAATCATCTAAAATTTAAAAAACTTAAAGCAATATTTGTAATTATTGAAAGAATAATGAGTACTTGTGCTATCTGTCTATCTAGTGAATTTAATGCATCAACATTGACTGCAGTTAACTTAAGTGTAGTTAGATGAATAGCAGAAGCTCTGTTATCTAAGACAGAAAAAGACTCTGTTAATTTTTTATATTAAGATTAAAGAAGTTAAGAAAGCAAACAAAGCACTGTATTTCTTAACATTCTTATTTAGTACATTTATATCTATTAACTTTCACTGTTGTCAAGTCTTAACTAACACACAAAATGCTTAAACATCTATCTTAATAAGAGCTTAATCAGTTCATTAGCTATTATGTCTTGACTAAATATAAAGTTCATTTAAATTTAATTTCTTTTGTGCAGATCTTGAATGTAATAATAGACAATGTTGATGTGCTTTAATCATTTATGTACATAAGCATTTTTAATCAATGTTAAGACAGTCTAATTGTCTCTTTTAAGCTGAAGAAATGCATTTTCTTTATGAATCTCATTCTTTTAAATGCTTACACAATATGAATTAACTTCAAGATACTTGTTTAATTTTATATTTCTTAGCATCTGAGTGAGTCAGACTTCAGTCTTTGCACATATTGACATAATTATATATTTAATCTCAGTAATTAATATTGTCATTAACTTCTACTTTTAGCTAACTCATAATACAGATTCTCTTTTAAGCAGATAAATATAATTTAAAATAAATTTTCTGTTTAACTTATCTAATATATAGTCAGAGTCAGAGTATTTAAATAGATCTTGACTTTCATTGAGCTTATACATGATCTTAAGATTAATGATTAACTATACATATTGCAGCAATTTCTTAAATGTATACTCATAATGTTCTGCAGAATCACTGAGATACTGACTCAGTCATTTTAAGATAAAGAAGATGTTTAAGTGTATATAAATTGCAGTGTACATAAGACTTTTAATAATTTGCTAATATTTTCTTTAATTTATGCACTGATCATTAGAATCAGCTAAGTAAAGAAAGTCATATTTATTTAGTGAAATCTCAATGCATTAATGCTTATCACTTTACATATAAAGATCTCTGAGCATCTTATTAACATAATATGTTTAATTTATATGCAGTGTTCTTTTTTTGCAGTTACAGATTATTTAAATATTAAGAATTTTCTGTATCTTTTTTAAGTTCTTAATCTTGAATAAGCTTTTGAGAAACTTTTTGAATCAGAGAATATTTAAAAGATCTGATGAGATCATAATGATATCATTTATATAAAGAAGTAGCATAATGCTCTTAATAGTGTAAATTAGAAGACATAAATCTGCATTACTTTGATAAAAATTTAATTGAAGAAGCTCAATAATACATTGTTTATGTTAATCTCTGATAGCTTGCTTCAGATTATATAGACTGCATAGAATGTATAATGTATAATTAAAAATAGTTATAACTTCAGAAGATAATGTTATGTAGATTGTTTTCTTTAGAAATGACTCAGTAAAGATGTTGTTAATATTTACTTGATGACACTCTAGATCTTTGAGTGTAATTAGAATTAGAAAGATACAGAGAGTATTAAATTTCATAATTAATGTAAAAATATCTTTATAATTGATGCTGTACATCTGTAAGAACTTTCTTGTTACTATTTTTGTCTTCAATTTGTTAAGAAAATCATTAATGTGCAGCTTAAATTTAAATACTCATTTACTGATTACAATATTAATCTTTCTTAACAGAACAATCTCTTCTTAAATGTCATTCACTGTAAATGCTGTCAACTCTGCATTAATAATTTTCTTTTACATCTCTTCTTAAATTGAGTCTCTCACTGCTTCAGCATATATCAAAGAAGTTAAGATGTCAGTTTTTACTGAGTGCTCATTATTCTCATCATTAACTGTAAATGCAGTCAATGTCAGCATGATTCTTAAGATCTTTATTATAAATTCATTAAAATCAATATCATTGTTTTTTTATTTTCTCTTTAATATCTCAATGCATAAAAATGTCTTAACTTTTCTAATTGAGATGCTCACATCTAAATGACTGATCTTATTAACAGAAATCTTAACATAAGAAAAGAGCTTTAATGCATTGTGATTAAAGTTAATTGCAGTTAATTTAAATAATGAATTATCTGTGATCTCTTTCTCTGACAGCATGACAACAAAATGAGAACTTGTAAATCTAAATTTATAAATTTACATATTAGATTTCAGAAACTGTTTCAGTGAAGCAGCTGCAGCTTCAGTCTTATGTAATCATTTAATAAATTTTCATTTTAAAAGAATGTTCAGTGTCTATCTATAAAGTCTTATATCAATGCTGTTTTCTTTCTTGTTTTTAACAAACTTAACAGCATAACTCTTAATGATCTGCTTAAGATCTGATGCTTAAAGCAGATACTGCTTTATGATTTTTTCACTATAATTTATGAATACTTTTATTCATTCTCAGTTCATAAACTTATTCTGTCTACTCTTAGATAGAAACTTTAAGTCAATATAGAAGTAGCATTTGCATTCTTATACATATACATAATTAATAAATGATTTTATCTCAATGAAAGCTTTCTTTAAAGTGACTTATTTATCATTAATTAAGAAATTAGTTGCTGTGCAGTTATAAAGATAAACATCAGTTTATGCAGTCTCTACTTAGAACTTTATTGAGAGTTTGATCTTCTTAATCATTATATATACTGAGTTCTCAGTGATTCTGATTGCTTTCTTAATCACATCATTTTAAATCAATATATAAAACACTATATACTATAATACAATACTGAAAGACATACATTACTCATTAAGAATAGATCTCAGCTCTGTTGCATTGTTGCTTTGTACAGCAAGAATCTTTACATTAAACTGAAGTTCAATCTTTAATTGTTACTTCTGCAGTTTCTATAAAACATTATTTCATTACTTTAATAATATTGTTTATATCTTCTGTGAGTAGTTATCTACAATTTTCAGAAAGTATTGATAGTCAGTGAATGACAAAGACAGAGATTCATATATGTTGATGAAGATTAAAGTAAGAATGTTGACTTTTCTTTTATTTATGTTGTGTTTTTACTGATTCACAAACTTAATCAGAGCACAAATCTTATATACATCAATATTGTTCTTAATAATGAGAATTGACTTGCTCAAAATGATGATCTTATAAAGATCATGAAGCTTAACTGTGTCAAGATAAACAAATTAACAATGTCAGAGTCTATATATCTTGATTTTGTTATCATATAATATAATTATGTCATCATTCATTTATGCATTCTCACTAAGTGTATCTGTAATAAATCTAAGAATCTGAATCTACAAATTCTTATATACTTCTGAAAGAGTGATCTCTGACTTACTTTATATATGTATAGCAGAGAGTAAAGCAAATTCATTAAAATCATTTAAGATATGCTTAATTATATAAATTCTTTCTTTTTCAAATACTTTTAACATGAGCTTTCTGCTCTTATTTTGCATGTAAAGATTCTTATAATTAAAATATTTAAGCAGTTTCTTCTTACACATCTTCTTTTCTGACAGAAGATTGACTTCAAGCTTCAAAACATAAAGTGTTAAATTTAAAAGAATTAAATTCTCATTCTTATTCTGCATAGTGACTATATCATAATAATTAATATATAATTTTTTTCTTTAACTTTAATGATATGCTGTCATATGCACATCAGAGAATCACTGAAAAGCTAAAATTTATTAATTATATAAAATGAGACATCAGAGTCTGCAATTCAGTCTGATTAAGAAATCTTATTAATAATATTTTTAAAGATAGCAGCAATCTTCTCATCAGACTTATCTACAGCTTCAGATTTCTGTATACTGAGTTTTTCTTCAGAAACAATCTCTACATTATATGTCTAATTTCTTCTTTTATTTCTTTGCAAATTAATTGCAGTCAACTTAATCTGCTTCTTAACTGTCTTGACTAACTTTGCTGACTGTATGATCTTTTAAATTACAGAGACATATTTACAGTTCTGTTTATGATAAATATCATTATAAAGATAACAGATTAGAATTCTGCATAATAATAAGTAATTACTGTTTGAGCTTAAGCATCTTCTGTAATTATATTATAAGATTTGACATTCTTAATAACTCTTGTTCTGTCTTTGCTGCTCAGCTCATAAAGTATTATTAGACATCTTTAATTAAATTTTCTTCTTCTAAAGTTTCTGCAGACTTATCTCAATGTTAAATGTGTTCTGAACATCAATGACATCACAAATAACAGTATACTTTATTAACAGTACTTAAAGCAGTATTTAAAACTGCTACTTAAATATAATAAAGTTCTTAAGTCTTAACTATGTTGCAGCAATCTTTCTGCTGAGATTGTTAAGTTAAATTTATGTCTCATTGACACAATGACATCTTATATTCAACAAACTTCATTAAATATTGTCTCTCAGTTGTCTGCAGTTTCTTTTTGTACTTTAAGAAGAGAGCATTTTAAGCTTTTTTTTATCATAATTTTATTCATAAAATAATTCTCATCATCAATATTAGTGCAGACTGTGATTTAGAACAGAGCTCTGTTGTTGATTTACTGATTCTCAAAATTGAGATTGCTTAATGAAAAGAAAAAGAAGACATTACTGATAAATGTGTTGTTTGTAAAGACTTAAATGAGAATCTTTATTATATATCAGAGATTCTTGTCAATCAATTATCTTTTTATGTGAACAAATTATTTCTCACAGTTCTCTTGAGTAAGAACAGAGATTAAACATTGCTTTATAAAGAATGATGAGTTGTGTTCTTAATTCATAGTAATGATTGACATACAGTATAAGAATTGAAGATAAAAGAGTGTGTTGTAAAAATGAATGTAATAATAGAAGAAATATGTGTATGTATTGTCTGCTCACAGCAATGCAGAGAATACTTATTTGTCAATGTTTAACTTATATTAAGTTGTTAAATCATTGTGCTTGTTGTGTCTATCTTGTTTTGCTTTAATAAGCAGTGTATTAAGAACTGTCTGCTTATTTTGCTTTAATAAACAGCATATTAAGAGCTGTCTGCTTGTTTTGCTTCAATAAGCAGCATATTAAGAACTGTGTGTTTGTTTTGCTTCAATGAGCAGCATATTAAGAATTATGTGCACTAAATCAGTCTGCACTTTCTCTGAGAAGTCTCTTGCTAACTTGAGCTCATAATTTATTGAAAGAATAATGAGTACTTGTGCTATCTGTCTATTTAGTGAATTTAATGTGTCAATGTTGACTGTAGTTAACTTAAATGTAGTTAGATGAATAGCAGAAGCTCTGTTATCTAAGGCAGAAGAAGACTCTGTTAGCTTCTTATGCTAAGACTAAAGAAGTCAAGAAAGTAAATAGAGCACTGCACTTCTCAACAGTAATTACATTAATTTTAATTTAATTTGATTATATCTATATAACAATGATGAAGACAAACTTCTTTAACTAAAGCATTGAAGATACATTACTGCAGTTAATGAATAATATATAAACACTGTATATTTATTACTTAAAGAAAAATGCTTTAATGAAGTGTAACTATGAGATTTACAATAAGAAAATGTTGACTATTGTACAGTGTTTGAAAGAATGAAATGCAAAGTTAAAAATAAAGTAACTGTTAAGTTAAGCTAACTCAATAAGTTTTGTAGCTTAATTTAACTTGACTTTAAGTTAAGTCAGAAATCTTAACTCATTAAGTCTGATTAAAGTTAAGATATTGACTTTAGTTTAATCTGCAAGTTATGTGAATCATGTATAAAGTATGCATAAGTAAGTGTATAATGTGTAAAGCATGCATAAATGCATATATAATATGTATATTATGCATAAAGTAATGTGCACAATAGAAATAAGTAATAGAAATAATCTATAATTAGTATATTTTCATGTAAACTAGCCTGATTAGAAAGCTTACTTACTTAATATATACTATTATATTTAGTGTAAGTAACTCAACTTAACTCTAGCTTAACTCTGACTCTAGTGCAGATCAAGTTAAAGTTAGAAATTTTGACTTATAAGTTAAGTTAAATTAGAAATCTTGACTTTAACTTGACCTGATGGTCACTCTAGTTAAGAAGTGTGAAAAGTTTTTAGATTTATATGAATTATAATAATTTGAAATACTTTATGACTGTATAAAAGTTGACAGAATGATAAATGCAATAATTTTTAATCTTATTACATTATAATTTCTTAATATTTTATCTATTCAGTAAGTTAAATAAGAAAGTGTACTCTGTTAAGACAGAAGCAGAATATGCTAAAAGATATCTTTAATAAGAAAATGCAATACTGTATAATATAAATGCTTTATTTTAAGATATTAAGCAAGTCTATATAAGTTGTCTTAATGACAGTGAGTAATGTGCTGAAGTCTTTAATTATATATAGTTAAAATATATTCAATGAGATCATTAACTTAAAACAGATGTAAATAGACACTGAAGTCAGAGATAAATTATATAAAAAGCTATGTAAAACAGTTTAGAAATAGTGCAGATCATTTTTTATAGTTTTGAAATTAAGAATCTTAATAATGAAATGCTTTTTAAATGATGAGAATAAGTTGCTTTTTAAAGATAAATGCTGAGTATTTAACTTAAAATCTCTTTGTACAAGATTAATTCAGTATATTTATAATTTAATAATGACTAAACACTCTAAAAGAAATATTACTGATAAATTAATGTTTAAATAATTCTTTTAATTAAAGATATTACAAGATATCTGTATGTTCTGCAGAAACTGCAATAAATGCTGTATAAATAATAGCTAAAAGAATTACTGTCAAAGATTCTTGAAATCTTTATTTATTTTGAAAAAAATTTAATGAAAGATATTCATTAACTTTGTAGTGAATCTTTCTCTGAGTTAAAGTTATATAAATTTATTGATGATCACTGACTGCTTAAGTAAAGAAGTGATATTGAAATCTTATAATGATATATTGATTAAATAAGTAGCTAAGACTTTTATATAATGTTTTTATAAGTATATAAATTATTAACAGCTATAATGTCAAATCAAAATACTCAGTTTGTCAGCAGTCTATAAAAGAGAGTTTATTAACTATTAAAAATTATATAAAGAGTTTTTACTGTCTATTATTCAGAGACTGACAGTGCAACTGAGAGAATAAATCAAAATGTTGAAGTATATATTTGTATATTTATTAACTATGATTAAAATAACTGAGTCAGCTTGCTTTTAATGATTAAATTAATTATAAACAATTATAACTCTGCATTTACAGAGATAAACTTCTTCTTTTTATTATATAAGTATTATATGAAGTTCTTGCAGTTATTTAAAGAGCTAAAACTTATATAATTAAAGAAGAGCTCTGTTCAGAAAGTGAATAAAATTGTATAAAAGATAAAGAAAGTAATAAAGTAAGCTTAAATGACAATGATTGTTGTGCAATAAGTGCAGAAAGAGACTTTTAATTAGAAATGTTAGTGGTTATATAATTTTAAAAAGAAAGATAAGATTTAACTAAATTTGAAGAATATCTGTATAAACTGACTATGTAAGAAATTTAATGTTAAAAATATTAAATATATTATTATCAAAAAAATCAGTTCTTACACATTTCAGTTAAATATATCATCAGCAATACACAATATAATTTATTTAATTATATTTTAATCAATAACTTAAGATTTTTTTCTCTCTTAATATACAATTGACTTATAACTGTTATCACACATGGTAGGTAAGAAAGATGAGTATGAGATAAAAGAGATTTTAAAGAAAAAAAATTGTATAATAATGTAGAAAGTTAAAGAAAAAGTATTCAATTAAGTAATTAAAGTACTTTAAACTTATTTGAGAATCTGTGTTTACATTTAAAGATATAGTAGCTTTAAAGTATTAATATATAATTTACTTAAAATCTATATAATTTATCTTATACAGCTTTAACTTCTTATTAATCTTCACAGACTTAAGCAGCAATCATATATATATGAATGAAAGACTGTATAAGAAGATCTTTAAAAAAGTTGTCAACAAGAATGAGAAAAAATGTTAAGAGAGAAAAGCATATTATGTATAGTGAATAAAAAGTATATTAAGGGTCAGAGAGTCATTACAGATAAGATAAAGTTGTATGAAGAAAAAAGTTTTAAGTTATTTAAATAACTTTTTATTTATATTAATTGTATCTTTTTAATTTTGTCAAAACTACTTGTTCTGAGACTAATTATTATTATTTGTTCTATTAACTTTCTATTCAGTCCCTATCTAGATCTATGAGAATGAAGCATCTTTACAAAGAAAAAATTTAAGTGAAAAAATCTTAATTCTATCTTGCAGACACTATCTCAGCAGAGTGTTAACTAATTATTATTATCTTTTTTGTGCATCAATGAGTCTGTATTGTGTCTGTCTCTTAAACATTTACTTTCACTAAATAGCAAATGATCTCTCTTAATTCACTAAATCTATCTCAGTTCATTGAACTGTCTTTTAATCATTTAAATATACAAAATCTTCATATTTTAAAATATTCTTCTGAATGATCTGCTGTGCAAGATTGAGATGACTGAATAAATTACTTATAATTAATTATTAAGTTGCTTAATGAGTGCTGACTGCTATGAAAAGAGCTCTGCAGAGATCTGTAATTTCAGTTTTCTGAAAGTAGTGAATGCAGAAGTTAATGTAATTCAGATAAAAGAGAAATATATATTGCACAGTTTACATTAATCAATTACATAAACATTATTTATTGATCTCTGAGATTGTTACAGAGATCAATTAAACATTGAGATTTAGTATCTTTATATGAAGCAGAGATAATGCTGTTACTTTATACTTATAAAGACTGTTATAAAGCTGATAAACTGACTGAGTTCAGTTTAACTTTTATATAATTACTTTTTATTTTGCTGACTTACAAATTCATCTTTATTTTCATTTTAAATTTATTTATCTAATCAATGCTTTCTATAAATTCATTTACTATCTTCTTAATTGTATCTAAAGCTGTCTCTACTTCTTTATTCATGTCATTACTCTTTGCTGTAGACTCTTCATCATTATTAATGATTTAATTATGAAGACTGTGCTACATCTATATCTTTTTAGCATTCTGTCAGCAGAGACTCAAAGTGTCATTTAGACTGTATTGATTATTTATTTAATTCTTGTAGAGACTGAATTGTCAGCTATTTTAAGAAATTTTTACATTGTTTGTATTTTATGTACAGATTCAAAGACTAAACATTGAATTTCTGCTTTAAAGCAATTATAAATGTTTTTTTATAAACTTTCATTATCTTTTTCAGACAATGATTCTGTAGATATTTCAATGATTTAATGAATAAAATAATGAATAAAATATCATCATCTTACAGACTTTACATCTGCAACTTATATAACATAATTAATTAAATCACTGCTGTGTAAAGCTGTTAAAACTGCTTTGTGAATGAGTCTTATATAAATAATATAATATATAAAAAAGCTTTAAATATCATAATGTCTTTCTAAACTATTTATTGCACATATTCTCATCATCTTAACTTTATGTCAATCTGAACACTCAATACTTACAATGTTGTCTTTATCAAAATTATCTAATCATCAAAACACACTATGCTTATCAGATTCTCACTGAGATCTTTGTAACATCTTATAAAATAAATTAGTTTATATTTATTTAATATAAATCTCATTTTACATCTTTTTATTCATATAATGCATCAACTATAAACTGACTTCAGTCTGTGACAGTTTGTCTGTACTGAGATTTCTTATATAATTAAATTTATATCATTTATAAAGTTAAACATCATCATCTTATTTTCTCAGCACTTAAACATTGTCAGCAGTTCTGACACAAAGAACAGAAAGAGAATTGAAAAAAATAAAATTTTTTAAGAAATCTTTATTTTTATAAGTATTTAATCACTTTTAAATTCTAAAAAGACTATTTTTGTGCAGTATTTGATCAGAAAACATTCTATAATGTAAATAATTTATGATGAGAACTCTACAGATTGTATGATGTGTAGCAACCTTTTATGTAAAACATTGTTAAATATTTTATTAAAATTAAGATTAAACATTAAGACTATGCACTCTGACTTTGTCTTTTATACAGTGTTGATACAGAATATAAACAGCTTTAAAGCAATAAAAATAGATCTTTTTCTTTTGATTTTCATTTAATTTTATAAAAGAAAATTATGTATATTTATTGTCTCAGCAATTTACTCTACAATCAGCTTTTTCAGCAGCTTTATAATTGTATTCTTCAGTGCAATGAGACAGTAAATATTTAACAGTAAGTAATTTATTTTTTTATTCTTTTATAAAATTACTGTAATGAATTCTTAAAAACTTTTAAATATCAATTCATTGACAAAGTATCTGCTAATTATTTGTATAAAATCATTCTTAATGAAGAGAACTGCAGTCTTAAGAGCTTCATTTAAATTGTTATTTAATTTTAAAATTTTATCATTTAACAGTCTATGAATTGTCTACTTAATCTGCTTTACAATAACTGTTGAAAAGATGTTGAGCATAAAAGATATAAATAACTCATTATTAATGTCTTTAAAATCTGCTTGCCTCTCTTTCAGAAAGAACTTCTCTGTTAAAATTTATGTTTTAATAAAATTATCATTATTTACATTATTCTGATCTAATCTTCACAAAAATAAGATGTAAAATAATGTTTATAATTTATCTGTGCAGAGCTTGCTTCACTGCAACAGTCTTCATAAATTCTTTTTATGAAGATTGTTCAGAGCTGAGATTGACTATTTAATGAATTGTTATTAATTTATATATTTTACACATTGTAGTTTCTTCTTAAGTAGATCTTAAAAGAATTGATAAGATATCTTGTTATAATTTATCTCAGTATCATTATATTGTTGTTTTACACATCTTGTATTTACAAGAAATTCTGAGATTCTTAATGATTACTAAGAGTTTGCTTACACATATAAGTAAATCTTTAAGTAATATTTCTTTAAATTTTTGTGAATGATCTGTTGCAGAGCTGTGAACAGACATAATATGTATATTTTTTTTAATATAAATGCTGTTTAAATCTCTTCTTGTTAAGCTTTTTCAGTGCATAGTGCTTACTTAATGTTGACTTCTTCATTAATATTACAATTTAAATGTCTATTAAGATGTAATCTTAAATGATCACTTAATGATTTATTAAATCACAAAATTGAATTAATTTCTTAATTATTACTGAGATAAACATAAGATAAATGACATTTTATTGATTATCTTTCTTTCAGATTGACAGTTCTTTTAAAGTAAGTAGTGAAAGATCATTTATTATCATTACAGTATAAAGATATTTTGATTATATCTTATAAACAACATGTAAACTTTCTTAAAAAAGATAATGAACATTGAAATTTCTTAAAAGCATAATCTCTTCTTTAACTTTATAAATAGTCTGTTATATAGTATGTTAAGTCTGAATTTATGATCTGTTGCTTTGCAGATTATATACATTTATGATGATGATGTTCTTATCTATAAAATATATGTACAGTGCTATTAAATATTGATTATATAATTAAAACAATCAAATATGAGCTGAAGTCTTTTTACTGATCATAAAGTATATTTTAAATGCTGAGTTAACATCATTTATCAAAATATAATCTTAAAAACAATAAACAAATACTGTGTATTTATTGAAAGTCTATTTCTGTATAGTCAGCACTTAATGAGTATTTGAGTTAACTGTGTTTAAAATGGGTTTTGTTACATTATAGTTTGCAAGATTACAGTTGAATTGAAGAATTCAGATATTTAATATAAAGAGAACTTTAATTGCACAGCATCTTCTTTTATAAGATTTATCAACATCTCATTATACATTAAATGAATTTCTTAATCACTGTCATTAAACTTTAATGTAAAGAGCTTAATTTAAATGAAATTTTATGCTATTATTAAGATATCTTATAAGCAATCAGAGCTCTGTTTAATTAATGTTGATACAGTGCTCAGAAATTATTTTTATTTTCTTAATTAAATAATTTTAAATTCATCAGACTGTGATGACAGTTACATTGTGATTGTAAAATAACTGTAGATTATCATCATTCTGACTGTCAAAACTACACATTTCTTTTAATATATGACAAAAAAGCTTTTAAAATTTTTGTACATCATCTTCTGTCAAGTCTTGTGAGTCTAATCACAGTTTATACATAAAAACTTTTTTCTTAAAGCAGTTTATGATTTAATGTATATTCATATATATGCTGCACTTCATCATTTTTCATAAACAGACTGTATATAATCTCATTGTTTACAATTAAAATACTGATTAATCTGTGTGCTGTAATTGTAAAGACAAGCATCATATAACTAAAAATTAATGATCAGTTTTTTTTTGAATAATCTTGTGCTGTAATGTCTATATAAAAAGATTGACTATTACAGTTTCTCTGATTTTGTCTTTTTGCAGTTAAGACTTGTACTGCTTAAATTTGTGCAGTTAGTGAATCTTATTTATGATAAATATAAATAGAATGATCTTAAAAGCAGTGCAGATTCTCTACATAAGAATTGCATTGTTTATATTCTTTTTACTGTTAATTTACATGAAAAATAATACTTCTCAAAGTTTTACAAAATCATTCTGATGCAGAATTTAAAGCTTCTTCATTTATAATTAATTGAACACTCAATTCTTTGTGCACTGATTAAAAACTGACATCTTAATGTTGTTGCTTCATAATTGTTTCACTGTATATGCTTCTGCAATCAGAGACTTAACTGTGACAAAAAGTTCAGTAAATGATTTATTTTATAAGTCTGACAGCTGTACTCTGATCACAGTGTGTTGTAACAATAATTTGATTATTTAATGAATGTTTTGCATCATTATGCTTATTCATGTTTAATTCATTGAATCTCATTCTTCTCACATCTTTAGCTAAGCTTGATTCATTGAATCATCACTTATTGACAAATTATTCAATTTTTCTCTATTCTTAAAAGTTAAAGAGCTGATTCTGAACAGAGTTCTTTTTTTGATTTAATTTTGTTTAAAGAACACATATTCATTAAATTATGTTTAACATCTTGTTCTGTTGTTGATCTGCTTCTTTAAACTTTAAGAGATCATCTGCAAGTTTGTTAAGTCTGTTAATTAAAGTGTGTCAATCAGCATTGATAAATTCAGTAATGTTTTGTTGCTTCTTATTCTTTTGCTGTTAAGATTTAAGCATGACTGACAGTCTGACAGAGTTTTTATATCTTCTCTGCACTGTATCTGTGTTCTTTATGCAAGTTATCATCAGTGTGATGATAAGTAGATAAGAGAATGATTTTAAAGTGTTTTATACAATTTGTTTGACTGCTTAAGTTGTGTATTGAGAGTTTTGCTGCTGTTGTGGCCTTTAAGTTTATTATGTATATAATTAAGAGATTTTTACAATACACTAATATATAAATAATTATAGTAAATACATTTAGTATATTTAGAATAATTCTTCATTTTTACATAAAGAATTAAGAGATTGAAAGACACCTAATGCTTTAGAAACCATACTTGACACTTAAAAACATCACAATCACATCAGCTATTGAAAATTCACTGAGTGCATGTGAAAGAGCTCATTCACATCTTTAAATCTCTTAAATCTTTTCTCTTCATCATCATTTTTCATGATGGCAAAGCTTCATTTTCAATATCAAAAATTTTCATCACTACATCATACAATCAATCCTTTTCTGTATATATTCATCAATCACACAATGAGCATAGTCACTAATAAGCAACAGACTTCATAGTTGTGTTTGAATTTGTCTTATTTGCATTTTATATATTCATCATTTCTCATCATATCTGCTGCATTTCAGTGCATTCAAGTGCAAAGCTCTTCACACAATCTTCAGTTTTTGATGTTTCTGAGTTTTTGCTTATTTACTTGTCTATTTTCACATCAAAATAACTTAAAAACATCAACATCACAACATTTACACATCAAAACAATTATCTCATCTCTGCTTTTGTGTGCACACCAACAATCAACAAAGATATCAAAAAATCAAAAACAGCAAATTTTTTGCATTACATTCTTCTGTATTTCATAAATCAAAATTGTTTTCATATCTCATTTTATCAGAAAGTTATAAGCAAAAACATCACACAACATTAGAAGTTTTGATTTTTCTGACTTCTTGCTTAACAAAATGACACAGCAACAACATTAAAAAACATTACATCACTATATTTCACTCTTAAAACACTACTTTTTCAATCTTTTAAACTACTTTTCAAATCTTTTAGATCAAATTGAGTTCTTTTAGATCAGATTTTCTGTTTTAAGTCAGTTTTGCAATTTATTTGTGCAGAAAGATCTTCTAAAAGAGAAAGAATGAGATATTAAAGTGTGTCAGTAAACTGTAAAGAATATATATTCAGAGTTAGAAGCATCACTGAAGAATTTAGTCTTAAGTATAAAGCATTAGATGTGTTGTCTCATTTAATTACTGATAAAAAGCTCATTGTAGAATAACTTTACTTTGAGTGAATTAAGATATTAAACAAAATTTAAAATAAAGAATTAAGATTCTTTTACTTTAAATCAGAATTAGATCAAAAGAACTTAATCTAGAATCTTAGAAATGTTCAGTTTTATAAAAGCTGAGCAATTATTACTAAACAAGAAATCTTTTCATGAATTTGAATATGAACTTTCTTATGAAACTTATGATACTTACAGTACTCATTACATTAAAAAGTTAAGTTTATGACTTCATCAGCTTGCCTGACACACTCATATAATCAGTTCATCAGATTATACAATCTCTGAAAAAATAAAAAACTATAAATAATTCTATCTTTTCAACAAATTCTATTTCTAGCATTCACATCAATCTGCTAGACAACAACATCACATCATTAATTACTCAATAAAACAGTGATCAGCTACTTCAGCAAGCTAAAAATCTTTTAAAACTAGTTTTTCAGCAAATTGAAGTAGCAAATCAGTCAAAATTAACTATTAACATTAATACTATAGATAAAATTTGACAGTCAGAAGACCTCAGTTCTTTAGCTACTGAAGAGAAAAACTTCAGCAAAGAACAATAAACAGTTCAATAATAACTTGATTAATTTAAGAAAGAAGTGAACATCAAATTAAATTAAATTCTCTGTTAAACAGTGCAAACAGCAAAGAAATTTATCTTTTAATTAGAATTTCAATTTACATTCACATTAAATGACTTCAAAACAGCTATCACACATTCAAAAACATATCACAGAAGACCTTCTAAAACATTAGAAAATCTGACAACATGTTTTAGAATTTACAAAGGTCAAAAAGGATGAAAAATGATACAAAGTAGTGGCACATGACATTTTCACAGCTATTTTCAACACTGCAAATGGCATGCAACTAGTCAAAGAAGAACTAGAAACCTTCAACAAAGATCTTAAACTAATCTGTTTACTTATATGATTAACTTCAGAAGAAGTTCAAAGTCAGAAAGTACATTTCTCAGTGATTTTAGTCTTTGACTTATATTAAGAGATCAAAAAAGTTCTGAAAATTAGACTGATTATAGCTGAAGTTTCAGTTAAATCAGCTGTCTATAATGTCAGTAAATCAACAAATCAATGTAACAAATGTCAGCAGTTTAATCATCACTTTGCAAAATGTTAAAACACTATCAAATGTCAAATTTATACTTAAGATCATAACATCAAACAACATAATTGCTTTTTATGCTCTCAAATAGAAAAGAAAACTACTTATATTCATACTGTATTGAAATGCAGCAATTATCAGGAAATGCATAGAGTAAATAGCTCAGAATGTATGATTTTTAAAGCATTACAGTCTATTTTTACTTTCTCAACAATAGATCATTTAGTCATGAAGTTATAATGAGTGATACACTTATATTACTTATAAACATCACAACATCAACATCTAAAATTCAGATTGTACAACATAACTGTGCTAAAAATGTCAATGTTATGCATTCTTTGCTAAATTCAGTTATGAATAAAGACATAGTCTTAATTCAAGAATCATGAATTTTTAAAGATAATAAAATAATTATTTCACATTCAGCATTTACTATCTTGCTTTCTTCATCAAATCTAGACACAAGATCACAAACTGCAGTCTTTATTAACAAAAATAGACAAAAATTTATCTGTACATTAAGATTTAACATCTCTATGAATTCAGATTTGCAAGCTATCACTATATCTATCAATAATTCTTCAGAAATTGTGCTTCTTCTCAATATTTACAATGAGAAATCACAAGAAGAAAATAGTGATATTTGAATAGTTAAAAAAAAGCTGAAAGATATTCAGCTTTTTTTAAAATCTATAATCTGTAAAGATTTCAATGCACATCACTCATGATGAAATTCGGAAGTTAAACATGCAATTAAAGCTACAAACTTAACATAATGACTAAAAAGTCAAGACTATGAATTTCTTAACAATTCTGATGAATTTATCTACACAAATCACTCTGAAAACTCTTCTTCAGTAATTAATTTGACTTTTACTACATCAGCAATGCTTGCTTTTGTAAAAAAACTGACAAATTGATGAAGAAATGACTACTGAATCAGATCATGAAGTAATTTACTTTATTATATCAATAAAAAAAGCTGAAATGATTAAAAATTCATTAAATTCATTATACAATACAGTCAAAGCAGACTGAACAAAATTTGCAAAACAATTACAACAGAAATCAGAAAAGATTTTGAATTTAGTAAAGAATTCAGAAAGTAGTTTAAAAGATTTAAAAAATATAGTCATTTCTTTCAGAAATCTGATTGTGAATACTGTAAATCAACATATTTTAAAGAGAAAATCTTTCATAAAGACTAAAGTATGATGACATGACAATCTTAATGCATTAAGAAATTCACTAGCTAAAAGAAACTGAAAATTCAACAAAACTGAAAGTAACTAAAAAGAAGTTGTTTTCTTTAAAAACAAATACTTTCATGCTATTCAGACAGTTAAACAAGTCTTATGAACTACTTTTCTTCAGTGAGCTGCAGAAAAAGATGTGTTTACAATATATCATTTCATTAAATTTAGAAAAATAGTCAAAATCTCATTAATTCAGCATGAAAATAGTCTTGAAATAACTTTTCAGAAAAAATTCAAAATATTTTTAAAGACTATGTTTTCATCATCTTCAGAATCTAACAGTCACAGCTTTAAAATCTGATGATTCAGACACAATAACATAGAAATTAATTACTTTTAAAGAAGTTAAGCAAGCTATAAAGTTCTTAGCACTCAGAAAAGCATCTAAATCAGATAAAATTTCTTTTTTAATTTTACAACAAGCATTTCAGACTATTTCAGAGCTATTTTTTACTATATTTGCAAAATTACTAAACAATAGCTATCATTCAACATGCTGATGTGATGAGATGAATAACACAGATGACTAGTGCATTGTTTTGATAATCTTAAAGATTAAGTGAAATTTTCAGAAGTAGTGACCTCAAAATTTTTTGCTTAATTTAAAAGATCATAAATTCAATTTCTATTCTCATCACAAATATCATCACTGAATCTGTCATGTTGAATAAGAAAAACAAGCAATGAAAAACTTTTATAGATCTTAGTTATGTATAAAATACATTAAATTTACACTTATTTAATCATTATTTGACACAAACATTTCATTTATTACTACATAAAAGTTAATTAACAACTGAGAAAACAGCCTAACTGTAAAGAAGTGATCAATAAGCACATTTACATATATCTTTCATATAAGTTATTACATGTATCTAAACATCTGTTGAGAAATCATCATAGCCTTATAGGCTGCATGTGATGTATGAAGAATAAATAAATATAAATAAAAAAACATGTTGATGTTAGATAACTAATGTTATTTTAAGAAAAGAAGAAAAATCTGACTATTCTGCACTTAAGATTTACTGAATCATCATGCTGTTAAATTGTCTAGATAAAATATCTAAAAAGATAATAGTCATAAGACTTTCTAAACTAGCTGAGGTGTCTAATCTATTTTGTAAAGATTAAATGAAAAATAGAAGACAAAGATCTGCTGTTGATGCAGCATTATGTCTTATATATGACATTTAACTTATAAATTATCATAAAAAGACACTTTTAGCACTACTTTTAAATGTTAAGAAAGTATTTAATCATGTTTCACTGAATTAATTACTGAAAATCATGCAAGATCTACATTTACTATACATTTTAACAAAATAAATTTAATTATTTTTATTAGATTAAACTGTCAGTCTAGTCTTTGATGAAGAAAAGAACTTAGATTAAAAAGTTAAATCTGAAATATTATAGAGCTCATCAATTTCATTTATATTATTTTTGATATATATCAGATTTCTGTTTATTTAAGTTAAAAAACAATACACAGACTTATAGATCAAAATATTTAGTTATATTGATGATGTAACTGTTTTATTTATTTATTTATTCTTTATATGTTGCATGCAGCCTATAAGGCTATGACAGTTCCTAGATAGATGTTTTAGATACATGTAATAACTTATATGAAAGATACATGTAGATGTGCTTATTAATCACTTCTTCACAGTCAGGCTGTTTTCTCAGTTGTTAATTAACTTTTTTGTAGTAATAAATGAATTATTTGTGTTAAATAATGACTAAATAAATGTAAATTTAGTGTGTTTTATACACAACTAAGATCTATGAAAGTTTTTCATTGCTTGTTTTTCTTATTTAACATGACAGATTCAATGATGATATTTGTGATGAGAATAGAAATCAAATTTACAATCTTTTAAATTAAGCAAAAAATTTTGAAATCACTACTTCTGAAAATTTCACTTAATCTTTAAGGTTATCAGAACAATGCACTAGTCATCTGTGTCATTTATCTCATCATGATGTGACTGTGACAGTTAAGAATAAATCAACAGAAGAAAATAGTATAGTGCTTAAAAAAGTAGTTAAATCACTATTTCTATGAATCAAAGACAATACAGTTGTCTTTAATGATAGTAAAATAGAGCTTATATACTTCAATAAAAACAAAGAAATAATTATTTTAACTATTATACTTTTAAATAACATCATTATCAAGTTCTCTGAAGTTATATGATGACTAGAAGTGTAATTTGATCAAAAACTTACTTTTAAAGATTATATTAAGAAGAAAATAGTCTTTATAACTAAAACTTTATATCTGTTATACAGATTGTTAAGTTCAGAATGAGACTTATTAGCTACTGTTGATAGACAGCTCTATATTGTATGCATTACATCCATTAATGACTATAAGTATTAAGTGTGATTCAATAATCAGAACAAATTTCTGAATTCTTTTCAGAAACTTTAAAATTCTGCATTTAGAAAGATTTTAAAGATCTTTAAAACATTATCTTTTTCAGCAATGAAAATAAAAGTGACTATTTGTTTTTTTATAGTGAGATTTCAGAAAACATACAGACTATATGCACTCAGAATAGTCTGTATAACTAAAAATCATTCTATTAAATAAAAAACTTCTATTATCTTCTCATCAGAATATTAAACTGAAATAGATTTGAATAAAATTAAATTTCTAAACTAAAATGAAATTAGCATTCAAATCATAAAGAAACATTCAACTTAATTAATTAGGATTTTACACACTCTATTTGAATTGTTATTAAATATCTTAAAATTGAAAGAATATAGTTCAGAAACTAGTCTAAAAGAATCTAATCTGAAAGAATCTGATCTGAAAGAATTAAACTAAGTTTAAAGTCAGATTAAATTGACTTTTTTCTGATTTAACTTAGACTCACACTAGAGTTAAGTTAGGTCTGAGTTGAGTTTATGTATAGATTAACTCTACTCATAATTTGTGTGAGTAACTGTGTATAGATAAGACTAGTCATTTGAGATAAGGTGTCAGTTAAATTAGATAAGGTGTCATGAATCTAGTTATATGAGGTGTAATTTATGAAATAAATTACTCAAAAATGTGTAAGCATATTAAGACCTTAGTCATGATAAGTTACACTCTACTAGCCATATATGGATAAATTACACAGTCACAATATTATAATACTGAATAAATTACAAAATCACAATATTTCACATTAGAAACACACATTAAAACCAATGAGATAAATGATGTAGATAACTAATGCATCATTCTGATAATCTTAAAGATTAAGCAAAATTTTCAGAAGTAGTAATCTCAAAATTTTTTACTTAATTCAAAAGATCATAAATTCAATTTCTATTCTCATCACAAATATCATCACCAGATCTGCCATGTTAAATAAGAAGAATAAGCAATGAAAAAACTTTCATAAATCTTAATTGTATATAAAACACACTAAATTTACACTCATTTAGTCATTATTTAACACAAATATTTCATTTATTACTACATAAAAGTTAATTAACAACTGAGGAAACAGTCTGACTGTAAAGAAGTGATTAATAAGTACATTTACATGTATCTTTTATGTAAATTATTATATATATCTAAACATCTATCTAGAAATCATCATAGCCTTATAGACTGCATGCAATGTATGATGTTAGAATTATTACCTGATCACAGCTTATCTCATTGTTATTGTCTTTATCTATTAAATAAATAGTTTACTTAGTTATTTAGTCACATAAATTCAGTCATGTACCTTAGTGAGTTACTTAGCTACTATTTAAGTAGTCATTGTAGCCTTTATATTCACTTATCTTTTTAGCTTCATAGTTTTATCATTAAAGTTATAGCATTTAATCATTAGATCAAGAAGACTGTAACAATATAATAGCATTAACTTAAAGACTCAGCATTAAATCTTTATATCTAATAATCTCTTTATTCTTCACTTTTATCTCACTTTCATCTCACCTCAATACCTCACCACCTTTCTCAGCCTCATCAAAACATCAATAATACATTAATTTATCTATTTATTTAACTGTCTTTTCACTACTCTATCTCTCTACTCTACATTCACTTAAATCATTGTAGTTCAACAAGTTAAACACTACTATCTTATTCTACTTTCATATCAATATAAAGCTATGTCTTTAGCTTATTTATCTGACTCTTTCACTCAAAATGAGCTTCTCAATCTAAAAGACATGAAAGAAAGTCTTTTAACTATATAAGTCTCATTATTTTTCTCTTTTAAAGTTGAACAGTTATCTAGCAAATCTGCCTGTCTAGATATCTTAAAATGACAGGCTCATATAACAAACAAGTTAATGAGTAATATGCAAGAAATTCTAATTACTTTGCTTCATCATTTCAAATCAAGATCACAGTCATAACAATTTATCAGTTCTTTAAAATTATCTGATTAATCTCATTAAGTTAAGAAGTCAACAACAATTAATTTATCATATTTATATCTTTCAGCTCTTACATCTATCTCAGCAAAAAGATCTGCTTTCAAGTCTGATATAAGATGATCTGCTTTTGAGCTGAGATGAAATAATGATTATAACAGTGACTATGATATGAAAGAAATGAGCAATAAGTGTGTCAACAATAGAAAGAAAGAAGAGCTTAAATATAATTATTATTAAAGATTCTTGCTGTCTCTCATCACTACATTGTCACTAGTCTTTCAATCAGAGAACATTGACTATTTCAATTTACATTCTAATAATATATATAAAAAGAGTGATTTCATTCAGTTAAAAAAGAATATATATTACTGTGATATGCACCTCTTTCTGAGTCAAGCAAAGGCTACTATCATGATTAAGAGCATACATCTTATTCACATTAGTCTTTACATTTATCTTTGCAACTTCACTTAACAGTAATATGTTGCTGAACTGTCAGATCTACAATGAAACAATTTACATGAAGATCTCTGCATTAAAAACTAAGTACAAACTTTAACAAATTTCTCTGCTACTTGAGCAACTCACTTATTCAGACCACCTCAAAAACTTATATAAATCATAACATTTCAATTTTCAATAACATCACAACATGAGATTGAAATTATCTAAGTTTTGAATATATAGTAAAAATTAATATATTCTGCTATGTAAAAATTTTTAAAGATGTAATGTCTATTATTTGAAGTAGTATACAAGATTTATTAAAAAATATAATAAAATACTGTGCTCTATATTACTACTTTACTTTCTTAAAAATTGATAGCACTTCAAGTTAATATTTTGTTAAAAGATGTCTAATACAATGTTAATGCAGCTTAAATAATTAGAATTTATAAAGATGTTGTGATGTTATTGAAAATTGAAATGTTGTAATTTATATGAGTTTTTGAGGTAGTCTGAATAAGTGAGTTGCTCAAGTAGCAGGGAAATTTGTTAATGACTTGATTTAAACAGTCAGAGCAAGTCATCTTAGATGTTTTACTTGCTTTATAATTTATTCTTGATGACTTATAAAACAATCACATTAGTCTTACAGCTTACATGCAAGCAATGATTCAAAACAAAAGAAATACTGACTTACTCACATTAAATCAGCTGTCATTAGTTTGAAACAAGCTCAATTCTAAACTTCAGTGTGACATTCTGCAGCTCAGATATGACACAATAATGACTAGCTTTATTAAACAGCTGGAGAAACACAAAGATATGTGAAAATGCCTGTTTAGTCAGTCTTCATATTAATATGAACAGCAAGAATATGAATTGTAATCTTAAAGTTAATCATCATCATACAATTTCACTGATAATGATCAACAGCCTTGTTGCTTTAACTACTTGTCAAATAATGTCTTCAAAAACGCCACAAATCAAGGCTATGAAACAAATAATTAAGGCTATGAAATGAATAATTAAGGCTACAGAACACAACAACTGAATCATACATCATTATATGATTTCACTAGTAATGATTGACAGCTTTGTTACTCTGAGTATTTAAATGATCAGTGAAACAAATTACAATTTAAACATCAAAATGAAGTCTTACTGTTATCTTGTCTTATTTATTTCATCAAAATAAATGAGTTATACAAGGCATATAAGTCAAATAACACATTGTCTGTCAATAACAACACTAAAAATGAGTCTTTACACCATGTTAACATCTCTAAATCTTCACATCACACTGATATCTTCTTCAACAACTCTGTGCAGCCTACTCAATATGATGATTCACTCTATTCATGTTGTTCATGTGAAATGCCTCTAGAAACAAGTGAAAATCTTCAGAATCACACTTTTGATTGACATGAAGTTGACATTCATTTCAGTATCATTAAGGCAGCTACTCAGCAAGTCAATTACATCAAGTACACTCTTCAGAATGTTGTTGTCATCTTATAATCATTAGTTTATGAATACATTGCTGTCAAAGCAACTTTATTTTGACATGATGCTGAGCAGAAAATGACTATTTGTCTAGATACTGAAAGCACAACTATGTTTATTGATTGAAGTCTAGTGAATAAGATTAAAATCAAACAAACACTTCTCATAATGGCAGAAGGCTTTTTCAGAAAGCAGATACTTGATTAATTGATGAAATTATCACTTTACATAGTCACATCAACATCATCAAATAAGACTAAATATCATAGTCTATCTAGTGAATAATCTCTGCATCAGAGTTCTATTAGGAATGAATATCTTAACAAGAGAAGAAATTAATATTGATTTGAAACAAAATAAGCTTACTATAGACTATCAAGAGACTGATTTAGTCTTTAAAACATCTTAAAACTTTACTGACATGCATATCATTACACAGTTTACTATGCACAAAATTCTCTGTCAACAAAGACTTGATTATGTTGCTCTTTTAAGTCAATTTCAAGTCAAAACATCATCACAACAAGACAAATTGTCAGCTTTGACAGCCTTAAGTATCTTATTACTTATCTTATTATGTGAAGATACTACATCAAATTACTACATGAACATCATATCACACCTTACTGTCATCAATCTATACAATCATTTTCATCATGACACAAAGACTTCACAAGACTTCATATCTATATAGAAGAAGCTCATTACATCTTCTTCTTATGACACAAAGCCTTACCTAACAGTTCATAACTTACACAAGCATTTTGCTCACACTATTACCTCATCAACATCTCATCATCAAACTGATTTCAAGATATCTCACTATCATGTTGCCATTGAGTCATTCAGTCATAACATCTCAACACTGTCTCATAAGCTCAGCATCATCACCACATTTTTAAGTCTATAGAGCACAGACTATTCAGACAAAGACATAGTGATGAGAGCATTGCAGTTTCTTTTGTTTGTAACACTTATCAGAATTATTATCTGATCACAGCTTATCTCATTGCTGCCTTCTTTACCTATTAGGTGAATAGTCTACTTAGTCATTTAGTCACATGAACTCAGCCATGTGCCTTAGTGAGTTGCTTAGCTACTATTTAAGTAGTCATTGTAGCTCTTACATTCACTCATCTTTTCAGCTTCATAGTTTTACCATTAGGGTTATAGCATTTAGCCATTAGGCCAAGAAGACCATAACATATGAAGAATAAATAAATAAACATGTTAGAACTCTATATATATGTGCACTTACTAAGCTTGTAGGCTGAAATATATGCGCTTATTAAGCACATAGGTGCGCTTACTAGGCATATATATATTATATATATTACATTAGTCAGCTCACATAAAACTTACAACTCACATAAAGTCAGGTCAGATTAATCTGCACTTAATCTGCATAAATAAAAGTTCATTCAACTCAATCTGAGACCTGAACTCAACTCTGACTCAATAGATCTAAATTTATTTATTTATTCTTTATATGTCACATGCAGCCTATAAGGCTATGATGATTTCTAGACAGATGTTTAGATACATGTAATAACTTATATGAAAGATACATGTAAATGTGCTTATTGATCACTTCTTTACAGTTAGGCTGTTTTCTCAGTTGTTAATCAACTTTTATGTAGTAATAAATGAAATATTTGTGTCAAATAATGATTAAATGAGTGTAAATTTAATGTATTTTATACATAACTAAGATCTATGAAAGTTTTTCATTGCTTGTTTTTCTTATTCAACATGACAGATTCAGTGATGATATTTGTGATGAGAATAGAAATTGAATTCATGATCTTTTAAATTAAGCAAAAAATTTTGAGGTCACTATTTCTGAAAATTTCACTTAACCTTTAAGATTATCAGAATGATGCACTAGCTACCTGCATCATTCACCTCACTTAATAGGTCTAAAGACTATCTGCAGATTCAGCCTAGAAAGAATCTGGCTTAAAAGAAGTTTCTTTTCTAAAAGAAAACTCTTTTAGTCAAAATTTGTGAAAACCTCACTCAGAAACTAGCCTGAAAGATTCTGGCCTGAAAGAATCTGGCCTAAAAGAAATTCTTTTAGTCAAAATCAATGAAATATTCAAATCAGCAAAGAAGATAAAGACTAAACAACAAAATATCATCTAAATCTAATTAAAAGAATTGTTTTAAACAACAGAAATTCACAATACACAGTGATTTACATGAATGAATTCAAAATTCAAGATAATGTGAGTGCAGAAATAGTCTATATGTGTGAAAGAAATAGTGATGAAAAATTCTGAAATCTTAAAAATAGTCTAGAAGTCTTTGATGCAGAGTTATTTGCTATATTTCAGGCTTTAAAATGAATGCAAAGCTTTAATTTAGAAAAAATTAAAGAAAATTAAATTTTTTCTGACAGTTAAGCTGCAATTCAAAGACTACAAAACATCAAAACAGAATCTGAACAGCATTTAATGATTAAATGTCAATCAATGCTGCACACACTCAAATTTCAGAATTTTACAACTCATATTCACTGAACTTCTAGTCACAAAGACATCATTGACAATGAAAAAGCTGATATAGCTAC
>JAABUJ010001108.1_pt1 | contig 42095 bp, 23 predicted proteins | sample 5559131 | NCBI WGS metagenome assembly JAABUJ01 (sample SAMN10711875, study PRJNA513366) | rock metagenome | isolation source: Antarctica rocks | place: Antarctica: Victoria Land, Mt New Zealand nord | collected 2016-01-07 | reverse complement strand
TTACATTTCATTCTCACATTCATATCTCACATTCATATCTCACATTCATATCTCACATTCATATCTTACATTCATATCTTACATTCATATCTCACATTCATATCTCACATTCATATCTTACATTCATATCTTTCACTTCACTCTCACATTCATATCTCACATTCATATCTCACATTCATATCTCACATTCATATCTTACATTCATATCTTTCACTTCACTCTCACATTCATATCTCACATTCATACCTTACATTCAAAGCTTACTTTCATATCTTACAGTCATATCTCACAAATCAAGTTGAAATTAAGTTCACAAAAAATTAAAAAATGACATCAAAAAGATTTAAAATCAATACAGAAGAAGATATTAACAGTAATGAGAATGCATACTTCTTAAATAATAAGAATGTAAAAAGCTGTCTTATTGAGTATTATACTGTCATTATGCACATAGATAAAGAAGACAACACAATTAATTTTGATTAGATGCTTACAATTAATACTTTATATTACTGCATCTATACTGAGTTCAAGATAATCAAGAGATAAAAGTTTAATTCTTAGATTTGAGTTATTCTGAAAGAACAAAGTGCAGATAACTATGTTATTATGATTGAACTTGACTGTCATATTATTTAAAACAATTAAATAAATAAAGTTCTAATGACATCAGAACTTCTTTTTTTAAGTATTTAGAAGATTTTAAAGATACAGACTGTCTATAATGAAGATTATATATATAAAGTTAATATCTTATTTAATCTCATTGAAGTACTTACAGATCAATTATGAATTAACATTGCAGAATTAATTAAAGTTGTCTTCATTCTTTAAAAGCTTCAGAAGATATTTGTCTTCATTATTCTTAAGTTATACATATACAATTCAGCTAATATAAATAATTTCATTGAAGAGTTTCTGAACATCATACAGTAAAAGAGAGACATTAACTTACTTAATATATAATATTTTATTGTATTAAACATTCATGTTGTTCAGTTAAATCAGACTACATCTGCAAAAGAATAATCTGCTTTTAATTATAGTAGACTGAGTAACTATTATGAGATATAAAGTAATAATTAAACAAAAAGTCATAGCTGATCAAGCTGCAGACATTAAAGCATCAATGTTTGCATTATAGATTATTGCTGTATCAGAAGAAGAAAATCATCACTATATAATCTTAATAGACAGTTTGAATGAGTTGTCAGTTCAATTTAACTTAAATAAGATGTTAAAAGTCAACTTTAATGCTGAGATTGATGATTATGTAAAAGACTGATTTAGAGTTGTTGTGCAGTAATTTTCATTTACATTATCTGAATAAATAATCATTGTTGTGTGTAAACTTTGAGATAAGAAGAATAAATACTTTAAAGATTTATCTTTAAATCTGATCACACTCAATTACAAAATTCAGAAGAATTTTGCAGCTAAATATAAGAAGAATTACAAGAAGACAGTTAAGATTCAGATAATTCTTTAAGAAAAAGTGTTGAAACATTAAATCAATGTAATTACTGCTTTTCAGAAATCTCAGAACAACTTACATCAAATTATTTACAGTTTAAATTATATTCACTCTCAGTTTAAAGATATCTTCATCATCATTTTACTTAAAGCTCTTTGTCATCAATTCAATGCATTAGAACTTACATCATCACACTGTGTAGCAATGATTTATTGTTACAAATTGTCATTTAAAATAAACATTATTTAAGAATTATCAGGCTCAGACAAGAGCAAGTTGATGATGAGAATGATATAAGTGTTTTTATGTTATAACAATGACAAGTTTCATCAAGTTCTTGTAATTAACTTTATCAATGACATTATAAATGAATTTCTTCTAAAAATTGTGAAGCTAACACAAAACAATTCTTAAACAAAAGACAAGATCATCATATACTTGCATATCATATTCTTAAAGTACAACATCATCTAAAATAAAGTTAAAGAATCTTGCAATTTGCTTTCACTCATCATTGATGAAAATGAGCTTAATGTTCTTGCAGAGTTCAACATTGTCAAAATAATATATGAGATGTATAAAAGCAGTGATTAATCTAAATTAATTATTTTAAATAAGCATATACAGCTTATTGATCATAGTTTGACAATCTGAATGCTATAAATCACTGATATGATAAAGCACTCTTTCTTTAATTCTAAGAACTGAATTAAATTTCAGAAATATTATAATCATTATAATGAAAAAGATCTGAATGTCATACATTGAATTAAGTTTAGAAAGACAATCACTGTCTTATAAGTATATATTCTTTGAGCAGTCTTCATTGTAATGTGCATTATTAACAATATAGATACAGCTAAATTCTACATTAAATTTTAGTTAAAGATCATTTTTATGAATGAAACTGCAAAGATTGCTGAATCTAATACAATTATCATCTTAATGCATTATGCATCTGCATTAATTGTTATAATTAAAGATCATAAATAATTAAAGTTAACTGTGCTAAGCTGAAACAGTTCAAGTCAGCAGTTTATCATTTAAATAATTATACTGTTGTTTACAAGACTTCTTCAATTAAATCATTCAACAATTATGCTCATTAAGCAGCATCACATAAGTTTTAAAATCATCAACATCAGATCAGCAGTCTTCTACAATAATTAATTAATTAATATCATCATTACAAAATTACTTTCTCATTCATTGACTCAGAGAATGAAGAACTATTTGAAAGAAGCTTATCAATTAAACACTATTATGCTGATGTTAAATGTTAAGAACACAACAGAGTTAATAAACAATTTGTGATGCAATCTGATCAACATTATGATATGTATAAATATGATGAAAACTCTTTTAAATACATTTAAATCATTAAATATTGCAATCATTTCACTTTATTAAGCACAACAGAAGATCTATCATCATTCTTTATATAATTTATAATCTGAGATCAAGCAAAAGAACTTGTAAGACATTCAGAACAAGATTATTAACTTATTTTAAGAAAATAAGATCAATATTATAATTCTGAATTTAGTCATTATCAAGAAGTTAAACTTTACATAAGACATAAATTAACTTAACATTGCAATTATCTGCACACAAGATGACTTGATGATGATCACAGATGTTAGCATTAATGAGAGTCAGAAAGATAAAAGATATATATGATGAATAATGAAGCTTATCAGCTTCTTTAAGTAGACAAAGCAGATTTAACAGATTATGAATGTACTGAAGAACTTAAGCATTTTAAGATTCATTGATATTTAGTTGAACAACATACAGAAAGATGAATTAATCATCAAATTAAAGTAGATATTGACATAGAATTCAATTTAAGCAACATATAATTGAGTAACTGCACAGTCAGATATTCTTGACATTAAGAAAGAAACAATTATACAGAATGATGCTTTTCTTAATAATTAAGATGAATTCAATGAATTCAATGCTTCAAACTTTAACAGAAATGTGATCAGCAATCTATCTGCTAAAATCTTGTAATAAGCAGCTCTCATTAACTGAGATGTTAACTCAATGCTTATGTTTGTAAAGATAGCACAAAATCAGTCTGAGATAAAGACACTGACATATAAAATATTAAAATGATCTTAATAATGCTCTGCAATCTTTATAGAAGAATAAAAGCATATATAGTATGTCTGTGTTGAATATGTGTCACTAATAATTAACTAAATTGCATTATACAGAATGAAACCTAATCTTGTTATTACACTCATTGAATATATAACAGATTTAATGAACACATTGTATTACAATTCTATGTTATTTAGATGTTGTGCAGTGAATAATGCAAACAAATACATATTTAAAATTCATTTATCAAAATATACACATTCAATTCAATAACATTTCAGTCAGATATTCATCTAAATCTTTTATTTAATCTACTTCTTTTAAACATGACATAAATATACATTCTAATAAGTGTTTATTTAACTTACACACTTTTTCTTACAACATCACATCACTTTTACTTCAGACAGCATTTCTAATCTTGTATTCTGTATTAATTTGCTGAGTATAAACTTACTTTATGTTAAATGTTAATCTTAATTTTCTTATCATCATCATATCAGCTAAAAAGAATATCAGACTTAAGTATATTGACAATTTAACAGATAAGAATAATTTAAAATATATAAATTTTATTTATTTTACAATAACTATCAATATAGATTACAAAGAAATAACTGAAGCAAACATTCTCATTAATGAATGACTTAAATAAAATGCATCAGATCTCAGAGACATCATTATAGATGTAAGTTACAAAAGAATTAAATCTTTAATATTGAATTTCTATACATAGTTTACATTTTTCTTTAAAGATAAATTCATCACATTCATTAAATTATTCTTGCAACTTCTACTACAACACAATCTATACAACAAGAGATGCACAGCAAGACTCATTAAGTTTAAAGAAAAATAAATTATATCTTTAAAAATAGTATTCTTGAGCTCAATAAACACTTCAGAGAAAGCAGAAATAGATATTTAAATTATTATAATAATATTTATTTAATCTTAAGACATGATAATCATTGCTGATGCTGATACTTACAGAATATATGTAAAACACATTTTACAATTTAAAGTTATCAAGAATTTCAGCTCAGTCACTGTCATCAATGTAATGAGATAAATGATGCAGATGACTAGTGTGTTGTTCTGATAACCTTAAAGGTTAAGTGAAATTTTCAGAAGTAGTGACCTCAAAAATTTTCATTTAATTCAAAAGGTCATGAGTTTGATTTCTACTCTCACCACAAATATCACCACCAGATCTGCCATGTTGAATAAGGAAAACAAGCAATAGAAAACTTTCACAGATCTTAGTTGTGTATAAAACACACTAAATTTACACTTATTTAGTCATTATTTAATACAAATATTTCATTTGTTACTACATAAAAGTTAATTAACAATCAAGCAAACAGCCTGACTGTGAAGAAGTGATCAATAAGTATATCTACATGTATCTTTCTTATAAGTTATTACATGTATCTAAACATCTGCCTAGAAACCACCATAGCCTTATAGGCTGCATACAACATATGAAGCAAACAAATAAACAAAAACTGTCATCAATGTTATATTTCTCAATGCAAACTGAAAGAGAAACTTGTGCAGTTAAATATCATTTAATATTTAAATAAAGATACTCAAAGAAGATCTTCAATACATCAGTCTTAACATTATTAATTATAACTTTGATGACATAACATCAAAAATAACTGAAGATAGAAAGTTTTATGCAGCTATTAATGATGTTAAACTGAGAAAACTGTCATAAACTAAGTTTGAAGTTATCTTTAAGACAAAACACTGTAAATCAATTTGTTTATTAAACTTAAGTGTTCATCAAATTAACTCTTTATTAATATTACAACAGTTAAACTCACTTAAACATACTGTGAAATTAAGTTAAATCAGAGATATCAAGAACAAGAAAGTTTATCTGATCAGTTTAGTAAATAACAGAAAACTGATAAATAAATTTGTATGTGAGTGATAAGAAGCTTTGTAACAAGAGTAATACTCATTATAAGACATTAGATGAGTAAACTTTTAAAAAAAGAATTTAAGAAATATATTTATGAGTTTAAACAGCAACATTACTGAACTCTTTATGAACAGCAAATTGTTAACATTTAAATAAGATAAGAAATAATTCAATATATTTAGCAAATCATTGTTAAGAATAATCATAACAGATTATACAAAGATAATTATGATTAATAAAGTTACAGAGAAAGACTCTGCTATCAATATTATAAAGTTATAGATTACAATGAATCTTACTATTCATGAGATGTCAACTATTAACTATAAAGCTCTGAAAAAAGTACATACTATCAATACTGTAAAGTTATAAACAGCAATCATCTTAACAGATTACTCAATGAAAGCTATATTCAATAAATATTTAAAGAAAGTATTTATTATCAATACTGCAGAGTTACAGATCACAGCAAATTCTATTAATCTTAAAATGTTAACTATTAATTATAGAGTAAAATACTTTGCTGGTTCATGTGACTGCATAAAAGACTCAGATAGTAGTCAACTCATAAAAAAGACTTGAATAAACAATCTTTCAGGCTCTGTGCTGTCACTCTCATCACTGTTGCTCATGTTCACTGTCACTCACATCATTGCTGTCATCAAAATTGTCACTGTCACTCATGTCACTGTCACTCATATTATCTCTTACATCATCACTGTCTATGGCTCTGCACAGAGCCTATCAATCAGGGAATACAGCTCTGACAAGTGAAAATTGTGATGTTGATGACAGCAAGATGAAATTGTGTAGAAATGAGTGGTGATGATGATGACAGCAAGGTTGAAACACACCAGAATTTTGATGACAGCAATGTGTTTACTAGAGACAAAAGAGTTAGCATTGACATTGAGACTATTTAAGTCTTTTTTATGAGCCAACTACCATTCAAGTCTTTTATGCAGTCACATGAACCAGCAGAGTCTTTTACTCTTAATTATAAAGCTTTAAAAGAAGCACATATTATCAATACTGCAGAGTTATAAACAGCAACAATCTTAACAGATTATTCAACAAAAGTTATATTTAATGAATGTTTAAAGAAAGCATCTACTATTAATACTGCAGAGTTACAGATTATAGTGAATTTTATTAATCTTAAGATATCAGTTATTAATTATAAAGCTCTGAAAGAAGCATGTACTATTAATACTGCAGAGTTATAAATATCAGCAATCTCAATGAAGCATTTTAAAAAAGTTAAGTTTATGTTATCAACAGCAATATATGCACAGTCATCATTAATTAAGTTTAATTCTGTACTGAAGATGATCTTTTATGAAGATTATTTATTTATTTATATTTATTTATTTATTTATTCTTCATACATCACATGCAGCCTATAAGGCTATGGCAATTGAAAACAGAAATAGCACATTAAACTCTCAACATAAGAAATTTACATGCTGATGTACTTTTTAATTACTTCTTTACAGTCAGACTGTTTTCTTAATTATTAATTAACTTTTCTTCATCTTCTCTTTCAATTTAGTCAACTTCTTTCTTCATTTCCTCTTCTAATAATCATTTCCTGATTTCTACTCTTATTTCTTTCAGAAACTGTAAAACAGCCTAAATTTCTTCTTTTATGATAAACAGAGTTCTAATTTCTAGTAATAGATCTTTTAGTTCTTTTCTTAAAATTAATTGCTCATTTTTAAAGTGATGACAAGTAGTTAATAAATGTTCTGATGTTTGCCTTTGACCACATAATCAGTAACATTTATCAGAATTATAGTCAGATAGTTTATTTAAATAGAATTTAAAATAGTCATGATCTAGTTTTATCTAAATAAATGTGAAAAACTGAAGTCTATTAATGTTTTTAAGATTTTTATTCTGATTTCAGTGTGATTTAATCTTCATTTTGATGTAAATGTGTTCTTTTTTAACTAAGATTCAGTAATTTTCTTAGCTGACAAGCACTTCAGTCTTTATAAGACATTTCATATAGTTAATTAAGATAAATCTTTCAGAACAGATTTTATTCTTCTGTTCTGCACTTTTTTGCACAGCTATATCTGTCTTTTCATTGTCAATAATGTCTTTGTGACTAGAAATTCAGTGAATGTGAATTATAGAACTTTGAATTTTGAGTATGTGCAGCAATGAATGACATTTATTCATTAAATGCTGTTCAAATTCTAATTTGATGTGCTGAAGTCTCTGAATTGCAGCTTAACCATTAGAAAAAATTTAAATTTCTTTGATTTTTTTTAAATCAAAGTTTTATGTTCATTTTAAAGCCTAAAATATAGCAAATAACTCTGCATCAAAGACTTTCAGACTATTTTCAAGGTTTCAGAACTTTTTGTTACTATTTTTTTTTTTTACATATATAGACTATTTTTGCATTCACATTAACTAGTATTTTAAATTCATTCATGTAAATCACTGTGTATTGTGAATTTCAGTTGTTTAAAAGAATTCTTTTAATCAGATTTAAATGATTTTTTGTTGTTTAGTCTTTGTCTTCTTTGATGATTTAAATATTTCATGAATTTTGATCAAAAGAGTTTTCTTTTAAAAAAGAAACTTCTTTTAAATCAGATTCTTTCAGATCAGATTCTTTCAGGCTAGTTTCTGAGCTATATTTTTTCAATTTTGAAATATTTAATAACAATTCAAATAGAATGTGTAAAATTCTAATTAATTAAGTTGAATATTTTTTTATGATTTGAATGCTAATTTCATTTCAGTCTAAAAATTTGTTTTCATTCAAATTCAATTCAGTTTGATATTCTAATGAGTAGATAATAGAAATTCTTATAGAATGATTTTCAATCATGCAGACTATTCTGAGTGCATATAGTCTGCATGTTTTCTGAAATCTCATTATAAGAAAACAAATAGTCACTTTTATTTTCATTGCTGAGAAAGATGATGTTTTAAAGATCTTTAAGATCTTTCTGAGTACTGAATTTTGAAGTTTCTGAAAAGAATTCAGAAATTCTTTCTGATTATTGAATTACACTTGACACTCATAATCATTAATAAATGTAATGCATATAATATAAAGCTGTCTATCAGCAATAACTAATAAATCTCATTCTGAACTGAACAATCTGTATAATAGATGTAAAGTTTTAATTGCAGAGACTATTTTCTTCTTAATATGATCTTTAAAAATGAGTTTTTGATTAAATTACACTTCTAGTTATTGTACAACTGCAGAAGATTTGATAATGATGTTGTTTAAAAGTATAATAGTTAAAATAGTTATTTCTTTGTCTTTATTGAAGTGTATAAGCTCTGTTTTACTGTCATTAAAGACAATTACATTGTCTTTTGCCCATAAAAATAGTGATTTAACTACTTTTTTAAGTACTATACTATTTTTTTCTGCTGATTTGTCCTTGATCATCACAGTCACATCATCAATATAGCTAAGTATTTTGATTTGTAAGTCTATGTGTTGTTTTTTGACTTGAGTAAACAGAAATCTGATATATATCAAAAACAGTATAAATGAAATTGATGAGCTCTGTAATATTTTAGATTTAACTTTTTGATCAGAGTTTCTTTCTTCATCAAAGACAAGACTGACAGTTTGATCTAATAGAAATGATTGAATTCATTTTGTCAGAATGTATAATAAATAAAGATTTTGCATAATTTTCAGCAGCTAATTTAGTGAAACATGATTAAATGCTTTCTTAACATTTAAAAGTAGTGCTGAAAGAGTTCTTTTATGATGATTTGTTAGCTGAATGTTATGTATAAGACATAATGCTACATTTACAGTGAATCTTTGTCTTTTATTATTTATTTAATCTTTATAAAGCAGATCAGACATCTCAGTCAGTTTAGAAAGTCTTGTGACTATTATCTTTTTAAATATTTTATCTAAACAATTTAACAGCATGATGATTTAATATGTTTTGAGTGCAAAGTAATCAAATTTTTTATCTTTTCTTAAAATGACATTAATTGTCTAATGTCAGCATGTTGAATGATAGTCATTATTTAGTAATTTTGCAAATATAGCAAAAAATAGCTCTGAAATAGTCTGAAATGCTTATTGTAGAATTAGAAAAGAGATTCTATCTGATTTAGATGCTTTTCTGAGTGATGAGAACTTTATAGCTTGCTTAACTTCTTTAAAAGTAGTTGATTTTCATGCTATTGTGTTCAAATCATCAGGTTTTAAAGCTGTGACTGTTGATTCTGAAGATGATGAAAACATATTCTTTAAAAACATTTTAAATTTTTTCTGAAAGATTATTTCAAGACTATTTTCATGTTAAATTAATAAAATTTTGACTATTTTTCTAGATTTAATGAAGTAATATACTGTAAAAACATCTTTTCCTGTAATTTTCTGAAGAAAAGTAGTTCATAAGACTTGTTTAACTGTCTAAATAGCATAAAAGTATTTGTTTTTAAAAAAACAACTTCTTTTTAGTTACTTTCTTAGTCTTTATGAAAGATTTTCTCTTTAAAATATATTAATTTGCAGCATCAACAATCAGATTTCTGAAAGAAATGACTAATTTTTTAAATTCTTCAGACTAAAATTTAAATTCTTTATTAAATTCAAAATCTTTTCTGATTTCTGTTGTAATTCTTTTGCAAATTTTGTTCAATCTGCTTTGATCATGTTTTATAAAGAATTCAATGAACTTTTTATCATTTCAGCTTCTTTTATTAATATTATAAAGTGAATAACTTCATAATCTGAATCAATAGTCATTTCTTCATCAATTTATCAGTTTTTGACAAAGATAAGCATTGCTAATGTAATAAATATTAAGTCAATTATAGAGAAAGAATTTTCTGAGTAATGTATATATGTAAATTCATTAAATATATTAAGAAATTCACAGTCTTGACTTTCTAATCATTAAGTCAACACTGAATGTTCAACTTCAGAATTTCATCATATAATGTACTCACCACCTAGTTGAGCCAGTCACCTAAGCAAGTCACCTCAAAATCTCATAGAAACTATGAACATTTAGAGAAATTTTGACAGAAAGTGCGCACACCAAAACACTACAACCACATTAGCTATCAAAAATTCACTTAATGCATGTAAAAGAGCTCATTCACATCTCTAAACTTCTTAAATCTTTTCTCTTCATCATCATTTTTCATGATGACAAAGCTTCATTTCCAATACCTGAAAATTTTCATCACTACATCATACAATCAACCCCTTTCCGCATATATCCATCAACCACACAACAAGCATAGCCACTAATAAGAAACAGGCTTCATAGTTGTGTTTGAATTTGTCTTATTTGCATTTTATACACTCATTATTTCTCATCATATCTGCTGCTTTTCAGTGCATTCAAGTGCAAAGCTCTTCACACAACCTTCAGTTTTTGATGTTTCTGAATTCTCACTTATTCACTTATCTATTTACACATCAAAACAACTCAAAAACATCAACATCACAACACTTACACATCAAAACAATCATCTCAACTTCACTTTTACATGCACATCAACAATCAACAAAGATATCAAAAAACCAAAAACAGCAAATTGTACTCATCACATCCTTCTGTATTTCATAAATCAAAAGTGTTTCCATATCTCATTTTATCAGAAAGTTATAAGCAAAAACATCACACAACACTGAAAATTTTGATTTTCCTGACTTCTTGCTTAACAAAATGACACAGCAACAACATCAAAAAACATCACATCACATCAAAACATTCACAAAACATCAAAATCACATTCACATCACTATATTTCACTTTCAAAACACTACTTTTTCAATCTTTTAGGCTACTTTTCAAATCTTTTAGGCCAAATTGAGTTCTTTTAGGTCAGATTTTCTGTTTTAAGTCAGTTTTGCAATTTCTTTGTGCAGAAAGATCTCTCAAAAGAGAAAGAATAAGATATTAAAGTGTGTCAATAAATCATAAAGAATACATACTCAGAGTTAGAAGCATCACTGAAGGATCTAGTCTTGAGTATAAAGCATTAGATGTGTTGTCTCATCTAATTGCTGATAAAAAGCTCATTGTAGAATAACTTTACTTTGAGTGAATTGAGATATTAAATAAGATTTAGAATAAAGAATCAGGACTTTCTTGCTTTAAATCAGAAATAAGTCAAAAGAACTTAATCTAGAATCTTAGAAATGTTGAGTTTTATAAAAGCTGAGCAATTACTGCTAGACAAGAAATCTTTTCATGAATTTGAATATGAACTCTCTCATGAAATTCATGATACTCATGATACTCATCACATCAAAAAGTCAAGTTTATGACTTCATTAGCTTGTCTGACACACTCACACAATCAGTTCATCAGACTATAAAATCTCTGAAAAAATAAAAAGCTAAAAACAGTCCTATCTTTTCAACAAATTCTATCTTTAGCATTCACATCAATCTGCTAGACAACAACATTACATCATTAGTCACTTAACAAAACAGTGATTAGCTACTTCAGCAAGTCAAAAACCTTCTAAAACTAGTCTTTCAGCAAATCAAAGTAGCAAATCAGTCAAAACTAGCTATTAGCATTAATGCTATAGATGAAATTTGACAGTCAGAAGATCTCAGTTCTTTAGCTATTGAAGAGAAAAACTTCAACAAAGAACAATAAACAGTTCAACAACAGCTTGATCAATTTAAGAAAGAAGTGAACATCAAATTAGATCAAATTCTCTGTTAAACAGTGTAAACAGCAAAGAAATTCATCTTTTAGTCAGAATTTCAATTCACATTTTCATCAAATGACCTCAAAACAGCTATCACACATCAAAAAGCAGCTCTCAAAACAGCTTAAAAAACTGTTTTACAACATCAGCAATCAAAATTCTACACTACTGCACTTGAAAAAAATCTAGAAGCCTTCACATGAACAACTGTTCAAAACAGCAAATCAAAATTCACTATTACATCATGAAACACTGCATTCTATAGAGATAGATGCCTTATTATCACATCAACAACTGTTGTCAAGACACTAGACTCTATTTCTATAAGAAACAACATTAACAATGTTCTTAAATCTGCAAATCTCAACATTATGATAGTCACTGTGACTATGTCTCAGTCAAAATTCAACATAATCATAACAATCATGCCTGAAGTTATTGCAGAAGACCTTCTAAAACATCAGAAAATCTGGCAACATGTTTTAGAATTTATAAAGGTCAAAAAGAATGAAAAATGATACAAAGTAGTGATACATGACATTTTCACAGCTATTTTCAACACTGCAAACAGCATGCAACTAATCAAAGAAGAACTAAAAATCTTCAACAAAGATCTTAAACTAGTCTGCTTATTCACATAGCTAACTTCAGAAGAAGTTTAAAGTCAAAAAGTACATTTCTTAGTGATTTTAGTCTTTGACTCAGATCAAGAGATCAAAAAAGCTCTGAGAAATAAACTGATTATAGCTGAAGTTTCAGTTAAAAAAGCTGTCTATAATGTCAGTAAGTCAATGAATCAATGCAACAAATGTCAGCAGTTTAAACATCACTTTGCAAAGTGTCAAAACACTGTTAAATGTCAAATTTCTGCTTAAAACCATAACATCAGACAGCATGATTGCTTTCTATGCTCTCAAATAGAAAAGAAAACTACTTGCATTCATACTGTGTTGAAATGCAGCAATTATCAATTAATGCATAGAGCAAATAGCTCAGAATGCATGACTTTCAAAGCATTACAGTCTATTTCTACTTTCTCAACAACAGATCATCTAGTCATGAAGTCATAATGAGTGATACACTTATATTACTCATAAACATTACAACATCAACATCTGAAGTTCAGATTGTACAACACAACTGCACTAGAAATGTCAATGTCATGCATTCTTTGCTAAATTCAACTATGAATAAAGACATAGTCTTAATTCAAGAATCATGAATTTTTAAAGATAACAAAATAATTATTTTACATTCAGCATTTACTACTTTACTTTCTTCATCAAGTCTAGATGTTAAGCCACAAACAGTGATCTTTGTCAATAAAAGTAGACAGAATTTTGTCTGTACATTAAGATTAGATATCTCTATGAATTCTGATTTACAAGCTATCACTATATCTATCAACAACTCTTCAGAAACTGTGCTACTTCTCAATATCTACAATGAGAAATCACAAGAAGAAGATAGTGATATATAAATAGTTAAAAGAAAGCTGAAAGATATTCAGCTTTTTTTAAAATCTATAATCTGCAATGATTTCAATGCACATCACACATGGTGAAATTCAGAAGTTGAACATTCAATTAAGGCTACAGTGTTGACTTAATGACTAGAAAGTCAAGACTGTGAACTTCTCAACATATCTGATGAATTTACATACACACATTACTCTGAAAATCCTTTCTCTATAATTGACTTGACATTTATCACATCAGCAATGCTTACCTTTGTCAAAAACTGACAAATTGATGAAGAAATGACTATTGATTCAGATTATGAAGTTATTCACTTCATAATATCAACAAAAGAAGCTGAAATGATTGAAAGTTCATTAAATTCTTTATATAACACAGTTAAAGCAGACTGAACAAAATTTGCAAAAGAATTACAACAGAAATCAGAAAAGATTTTGAATTTAGTAAAGAATTTAAATTTAAGTCTGAAAGACTTAAAAAATATAGTCATTTCTTTCAGAAATCTGATTGTTGATGCTGCAAATCAACATATTCTGAAGAGAAAACTGTTCATAAAGACTAAAGTGTGATAACATGATGATCTTAATGCATTAAGAAAGTCATTAAGTTTAGTTAAAAGAAACTGAAAATTCAACAAAACTGAAAGTAACTGAAAAGAAGTTGTTTTCTTTAAAAACAAATACTTTCATGCTATTTGAACAGTCAAACAAGCCTTATGAATTACTTTTCTTCAGAGGACTGCAGAAAAAGATGTGTTTACAGTATATCACTTCATTAAATCTAGAAAAGTAGTCAAAATTTCATCAATTCAGCATGAAAATAGTCTTGAAATAACTTTTCAGGAAAAATTCAAAATGTTTTTAAAGACTATGTTTTCATCATCTTCAGAATCAACAGCCACAGCTTTAAAACCTGATGATTTGAACACAATAACATGAAAATTAACTACTTTTAAATAGGGTGGCTGTCAGGTTTTTTCAAAGCTGGTTTTTCACTTATTTTGCATGCCTTGTTAGCCATGAGCAACCATAGTGGCAGGAACTTCAAGAATTTGAACAAAACTTCAGTTGTGTGCATTGAGCTTGAAAGCGATCTGTTTTTTGTGATTTTAGGCTCATTTTGTAGAGAATTGTGAGGGCTTTTCAACGATGTAAGAATTACCAAAATTACACAAGAAGCAATGAAAATTACCTAATATTACAAGTTGGGTCAGGTTTCAAAGTTGGGCCCGGTGGGTCAGGTCAGGTCCTAAAATCTGGGCCTGACTCAACCCAACGGCCACCCTACTTTTAAAGAAGTTAAGCAAGCTATAAAGTTCTTATTACTCAGAAAAGCATCTAAATCAGATAGAATCTCTTTTCTAATTCTACAATAAGCATTTCAGACTATTTCAGAGCTATTTTTTGCTATATTTGTCAAATTACTGAATAATGACTATCACTCAACATGCTGACATCAGACAACTGATGTTATTTTGAGAAAAGATGAAAAATTTAACTATTCTGCACTCAAGACATACTGAATCATTATGTTGTTAAATTGTTTAGATAAAATATCTAAGAAGATAATAGTCACAAGACTTTCTAAACTGACTGAGATGTCTGATCTGCTTTATAAAGATTAAATAAATAATAAAAGACAAAGATTCACTGTAAATGCAGCATTATGTGTTATACATAACATTTAGCTGACAAATTATCATAAAAGAACTCTTTCTGCACTACTTTTAAATGTTAAGAAAGCATTTGATCATGTTTCACTGAATTAGCTGCTGAAAATTATGCAAGATCTTTATCTATTACATATTCTGACAAAATGAGTTCAATCATTTTTATCAGATTGAACTGTCAGCCTTATCTTTGATGAAGAAAGAAACTCTGATTAAAAAGTTAAATCTAAAATATTACAGAGCTCATCAATTTCACTGATACTGTTTCTGATATATATCAGATTTCTGTTTACTCAAGTTAAAAAACAACACACAGACTCACAAATCAAAATACTTAGCTATATTGATGATGTGATGATGACAATTGAGAGCAAATCAGCAGAAGAGAATAGTATAGTGCTTGAAAAAGTAGTTAAATCACTATTTCTATGAGTAAAAGACAATGCAATTGTCTTTAATGACAGCAAAACAGAGCTTATACACTTCAATAAAGATAAAGAAATAACTATTTCAACTGTCACACTTTTAAACAACATCATTATCAAATCTTCTGAAGTTATATGATGACTAGAAGTGTAATTTGACTGAAAACTCACTTTTAAAGATCATGTCAAGAAGAAAGTAGTCTCTGCAACTAGAACTTTACATCTGTTACACAGATTGTTCAGTTCAGAGTGAGGTTTATCAGCTGCTGCTGATAGAAAGCTCTATATTGCATGCATTACATCTATTAGTGACTATGAGTGTCAAATGTAATTCAACAATCAGAAAGAATTTCTGAATTCTTTTCAGAAACTTCAAAATTCAGTACTCAGAAAGATCTTAGAGGCCTTTAAAACATCATCTTTCTCAGTAATGAAAACAGAAGTGACTATTTGTTCTTTCATAGTGAGATTTCAGAAAACATGCAGACTATATGCACTCAGAATAGCCTGCATGAATGAAAATCATTCTATAAAACAAAGAACTTCTATTATCTACTCATTGAAATATCAAACTGAATTGAATTTGAATGAAAACAAATTTCTAGACTGAAATGAAATTAGCATTCAAACCATAAAGAAACATTCAACTCAATTAATTAGAATTTTACACACTCTATTTGAATTGTTATCAAACACTTCAAAGTTGAAAGAATATAGCTCAGAAACTAGCCTGAGAGAATCTAACATGAGAGATTTCAATATGAGAGATTTCAACATAAAAGATTTCAACATGAGAGACTCTGACATAAAAGAAACATCTTTCAGTCAAAAGTTCTGTGACATTCACATCAGCAACAAAGACAAAGATTAAACAACAAAAACTCATCTAAATCTGATTAAAAGAATTCTTTCAAACAACTGAAATTCACAATACACAGTGATTTACATGAATGAATTCAAGATTCATGACAATGTGAGTGTAAGAATAGTCTATATATGTGAAAAAAATAGTAATGAAAAATCATAAAATCTTAAAAATAGTCTAGAAATCTTTGATGCTGAGCTATTTGCTATATTTCAGATTCTAAAATGGACACAAAGCTTTGATTTAGAAAAAATTAAAGAAATTTAAATTTTTTCTGACAGTTAAGCTGCAATTCAAAGACTTCAGAACATCAAATCAGAATCTGAACAGCATTTAATGATTAAATATCATTTAACAATGTATATACTCAAATCTCAATGTTTTACAACTCACATTCACTGAATTCCTAGTCACAAAGACATTGTTGACAACAAAAAGACAGATATAGCTGCATAAAAGAGTGCAGAACAGAAGGTTAAAATCTGTTCTGAAAGATTTATCTTAATTAGCTATATAAAATGTCTTACAAAGGATGAAGCACTTGTCAGCTGAAAAATTCACTGAAATTTATTCAAAAAAGAACACATTTACATTAAAATGAAGGTTGAATCACACTGAAATCAGGATAAAAATCTTAAAAACATCAACAGACTTCAGTTTTTCACATTTATTCAGATAAAATTAGATCACAACTATTTTAAATTCTATTTAAATAGAATATCTGACTATGATTCTGATAAATGTCATCTGTCATGTCATCAAAGACAGACATCAGAACATCTTTTAACTACTTATCATCATTTTAAAAATGAACAACTAGTTTTAAGAAGAAAACTAGAAGATTTATCACTAGAAATTAGAACTCTTTTTATTTTAAAAGAAAAAATTCAAGCTGTTTTACAGTTTCTGAAAGAAATAAGAGTAGAAATCAGAGAGTGGTTGTTAGGAGAGGAGATGAAGAAAGTGATTGACTAAATTGAAAGAAAAGTTGAAAAAAAGTTAATTAACAATTAAGAAAACAGTCTGACTGCAAAGAAGTGATTAAAAAGCACATCAGCATGTGAATTTCTTATGTTAAGAGTTTTATGTGCTATTTTCTGTTTTCAACTGCCATAGTCTTATAGGCTGCATGTGATGTATGAAGAATAAATAAATAAATAAATAAACAATAAGAACTAGAAAAGATTTTGAATTTAGCAAAGAATTCAGAAAATAGTCTGAAAGATTTAAAAAGTATAGCTATTTCTTTCAGAGATCTGATTTTGAACACTGCAAATCAATATATTTTAAAGAGAAAATCTTTTATGTGATGACATGATGATCTTAATTCATTAAGAAAGTTAATGAGTTTAGCTAAAAGAATCTGAAAATTAAATAAAACTGAAAGTAGCTGAAAAGAAGTTGTTTTCTTTAAAAACAAATACTTTTATGTTATTTGAACAGTTAAACAAGTCTTATGAAATACATTTCTTCAGGGTGCAGCAGAAAAAGATGTGTTTACAGTGTATTATTTCATTAAATTTAGAAAAATAATCAAAATCTCATCAATTCAGCATGAAAATAGCCTTGAAATAATCTTTCAGAAAAAATTCAAAATGTTTTTAAAAGCTATGTTTCCATCATCTTCAGAATCAATGATCACAGCTTTAAAATCTGATGATTTAGACACAATAACATGAAAATTAACTACTTTTAAATAAATTAAACAAGCTATAAAGTTCTTATCACTCAGAAAAGCATCTAAATCAGATAGAATTTCTTTTTTAATTTTACAACAAGCATTTTAGACTATTCTAAAGCTATTTTTCATCATATTTGCAAAGTTACTGAATAATAACTGTCATTTAACATGCTGATGTCAGACAACTGATGTTATTTTAAAAAAAGAAGAAGAATTTAATTATTCTGCACTCAAGATCTATTGAATCATCATGCTCTTAAATTGTTTAGATAAAATATCTGAAAAAATAATAGTTATAAGACTTTCTAAATTAGCTGAGGTTTCTAATCTATTTAACAAAATGAATTTAACTATTTTTATTAAATTAAACTGTCAGTCTTGTCTTTGATGAAGAAAAGAACTTAAATTAAAAAGTTAAATCTGAAATTTCATAAGATTCATCAATTTTATCTATACTGTTTCTGATATACATTAGATTTCTGTTTATTTAAGTCAAAAAACTATACACAGATTTACAAATCAAAATATTTAGTCATATTGATGATGTAACTGTGACAGTTAAGAGTAAATCAGCAGAAGAAAATAGTATAATGCATAAAAAAGTAATTAAATCACTATTTCTATGAGCTAAAGACAATGCAGTTGTCTTTAATGACAGTAAAACAGAATTTATATACTTTAATAAAGACAAAAAAATAGCTATTTTAACTGTTACACTTTCAAATAACATTGTTATCAAATCTTCTGAAGTTATACAATGACTAGAAATATTATTTGATCAAAAACTTACTTTTAAAGATCATATCAAGAAGAAAATAGTCTCTATAACTAGAACTTTACATCTATTACACAGATTATTGAGTTCAGAATGAGATTTATTAGCTGTCACTGATAGACAGCTTTATATTGTATGCATTATCTTTATTAATAACTATGAATGTCAAATCTGATTCAATAATCAGAAAGAATTTTAAAATTCTTTTTAGACATTTTAAAATTCAGCTTTCAGAAAGATTTTGAGGATCTTTAAAACATCATTCTCATCAGCAATAAAAATAGAAATGACTATTTGTTCTCTCATAGTAAGATTTTAAAAAAACATACAGACTATATGCACTCAGAATAGTCTGCATAAGTGAAAATCATTCTATAAGATAAAGAATTCTCATTATATTTTCATCAGAATATCAAACAGAACTTGATTTCAATGAAAACAAATTTTTAAACTGAAATGAAATTAATATTTAAATTATAAAGAAACATTTGACTTAATTACTTAGAATTTTACACATTCTATTTGAATTGTTATCAAATATCTCAAAATTGAAAGAATATAGTTCAGAAACTAGCCTGAAAGAATCTGATCTTAAAGAATTTTTTTTTCTAAAAGAAAACTCTTTTAGTCAAAATTCATGAAATATTCAAATCAGCAAAGAAGACAAAGACTAAACAATGAAAAATCATCTAAATCTGATTAAGTTTTTTTTTAAATAATTAAAATTCACAATACACAGTGATTTACACAGATAGATCTAAAATTCTAGTCAATGTAGATGCTGATTTAGTCTATATGACTAAAAGAAATAGTAATGAAAAATTCTGAAATCTAGAAAATAGTCTGAAAGTCTTTGATGCAGAGTTATTTACTATATTTCAGGCTCTAAAATGAATGCAAAGCTTTGATTTAGAAAAAATTAAAGATATTTAAATTTTTTTTCACAGTCAAGCTGCAATTTAAAGACTACAGAACATCAAATTAGAATTTAAACAGCATTTAATGATTAAATGTCATTCAACAATGCATATATTCAAATCTTAAGATTTTACAACTCACATTCACTGAATTTCTAGTCACAAAGACATTATTGAAAACAAAAAAGTTGATATAGCTGCACAAAAAAGTGCAGAACAGAAGATTAAAATCTGTTCTGAAAGATTTATCTTAATTGACTATATAAAATGTCTTATAAAGACTGAAGCACTTGTCAGTTAAAAAAATCACTGAAATTTAGTTAAAAAAGAATACATCTAACTTTACCTGACAGTAACAATTTAATAGCATCAATAATGTTTCATTAAAACAATTGTTAATTGTTCATTAAAGTTCTAGCTTGCTAGATCATCAGTTCTACAGCTGACTTCTGTGCTGCACTTAATAATAACAAGATCAATAAACTAAACTGTTAAGAAAACTTCACTACAAATCTCATCATCTTACTACTACATCACATTACTCTTTCATTCTGTAACTTCATCTTATAACTCAGACACTCTTTAACTCATTAAGCTGACAAAGATCTTTGACAAATCTTCTTTATCTGATTTATTAAGACTATCTGATCATACAGTTATTTTAGCTTATCAGCTTAGAAAGTATGAATTAATAAATCTTAACTTTATCTCATTCATACTCAACAACAGCATCACTCTTATCTACAGAGTTACAACTCTATATAAACAGTCAAGCATTCAAGAAACTCAGACTACTTTCTTAGCAACTTTTAATATATTTTCTTTTACTTAATTACATATTCAGACTCTATTCAATTTAGCATTATAAAGCTTTACTTAGAACACAGCAATACTGCATACAGATCTGATTTTTCTTCAGTGAGCAGCAGAAACAGTCAGTTAACAGTTCAATAGTAGCAATATATTGAACTTACTCAGCAGTAATACTGATTTAAACTTCTTAAATCTCTTCATGATCAGACAAAGACTACAACATTTCATTATCATTTTATTTAAGATTAATCTAAATATCTTAAAGCATTTTATCACATCACAAGCATCTCAATCATTATCTAGCTTCAGTACTATCACAAACATTCTCTGAAACTCATTACAAATGATAGATAATGAGCGAAATGTTGATTCACAAAGCAAGAATGACAATACACTTTTTTTAGCTAATATAAATTCTATCATTTAAGCACAGATTCTGCAGATCATTACTGTGTTGGTTGCTCAATCATAAGAATATGATATTTTACAATAAGATATATTTAAGTTATCTGATTCATCTGACTTTTCTGATTCTCAGAAAGACAATGTCAACAGTGATGATAACTTTTATAAAGATAACTTAACTTGAAAGTCAATCAATATTAACTTATTTTATTTAAATCTGCTTAAGAAGTGGGGAGACAGCAATATAGTTAATAAGAATACTAAAACTTATTATTAAAATGTATACATCTTCATTAATCAAGTCAGAGTGACAGCTATCACTTAAGATGTTAGGCAAATATGTTAAAATCTTGATGTTAATCTATACAGAGAAGTAAAACTATGATGAAATAATTAGCTGTCAGAGATCATTTGTCTTGAACTGATAGCTCATTTTAATGATATTAAAGAATGATGCAAAATACTAGAAAAATGCTTTAGAATATTGCTCAGTAAGATTTAAAATAAGTTGAATTTGATCAGATACATTATTGAAGATGTTAGAAATTGTTGTAGCTTAATAAAGTATGTTATTATTTTTATGACTGTTGTTAAAAGCTGTAATTAAGACAAATTGAAATTCAGTTTAATAATTCAGATATAAATGCATAATGATATGTCACTTTAACAAGACATCAATGAATCTAAGAATGAAACATCTGTCAAAAAATTTGTCAATATTCTTTTAGTTAAACAGACAAGTTAATACAATAATTATTTATGCAATTCTTAATCTGATAGATTTGTTCAACAAAATCAACAAGATCAGTATAATTACAGCAATTATGATCAAGATAACTATAGTCATTAATCTTTCTTTTATTCATTATATTCATCATCAAGATATAACAATTTCTCATACTCACTCAGATCACAATAACAATCTAATAATTAGTTTCAGTCTCATTCACAAGACACTCTGTTAAACACTTAACTGAACTTCAAGACATTTCTTTAAATTATCTTTAGAAATAAAAGATCATTATTTGAAACAAATACATCAAATTAAAGATTTAAAAATCAGATTAAAAAACTGTTTAATTGCTTAAACTGAGACAATAAGTTCTCATGATAAGATAATTACAGTAAATACAGCAATTAAATGTACTTCACTTAAGAGATAAATTCTTCTGAGAATGAGTCTTCTGTTAATGATTAGACTGACTATCAAGAATTTGAGAACATATATTACAATGATACATATCAGAAAGTCAATATACTCAATATTCAGAAAAAAGAAGAGATTTATGAGTCAGATAAATGTAAATTATGTAATTAAAATTTAAAATGACTGTCACAGCTATTATAAAATCTTTCTGTTCAACAATAAATTGCATAAGTATGTGCACAACAGATGCAACAGCAGAAAATTGATTAAACAGAAGCTCAATAAGACAGTTTAAAAGATAAAAGCTGTTAAATCACTGAGATCTACACTGATTAAATCTATAGCTAGCTCATTTTCTTATGTGTTTATCAGTTATGATTTTTAGAGCTGAAGATACATTACTGTCTTAGTTAAACTGACACTTACAATTAAAGAAAAGTCAATCTATCTTGACATAAACTGCATTATGAGTCTGATCAACAGAAATTTTCTAAAGAAATAGATTTCAGACATCTTAATTAAACAAATCTCATCATTTATTGTAATTCAAAAATTAAGAATTAAAATTCATCACTACAACAAATAGACTGTTCTGATCATTTATCTGTCTGACAATAATGATTAACTGACAGTAATTATTAAAAAGATATATATCATCAATAATCTAAAAGTTAAGATGCTGATAAACATCAACATTCTTATTTCAGAGAATATTTTCATCATGCTTTTAAGTAGAAAAGCAATTGTGAGTAGTTGTGATGACATTGAACTGTTATTAACAGTTATTATATAGTTAAGTAACTTAGTGTGAAAAATTATATTAATTTACAAAAATATTATCATACAATTCAGAAGCTACACAAGTGTACTGATAATTAAGACTGCTCTATTTTAAAATTATGATCTTTTGTTTAAATCAGATTGTCATACAGAGAATGCAGCAATATATATTTACATCATTGATTATTATCTGTCAGCAGTACAAGTACAAAATAACTTAAATGTATCTCTTATCATTTCATAAAAAGTCTGTTTTACTCTTGTTGTGAAGTATGAAGTCAACAGCTATTATCTAGTGAATTTACAGAATTTAAAACTTGCAGTCTTTATAATTAAAAAATGAGCAAATTGATTTAGAATGTGTTTTCAGAGTCTGTTAATTACAGTAATGACATTTGATCTAAGAATGACAACTAGCTTTGAGAGAAAGATCATGTATAAAGTAATGATTTACAGATTTAACATCATAATGATTTAAATTACAATAGTTATGCACTCATATCTTCATCTTTAAATAAATTAAAATAACTTGATAAAGGTTTTGAAGAAAGAATGAATGAATGTTTTACTCATTGATGATTGAAAGACTCAGTATAAGTTAAAACAAATACATGTATACTTAGTTAAGCAAAAGAACTGTGAAGTAATTGATACAGTATTTGACAAGTTATAGGTACAAGATCACTTAAAGTGAACTATAAGCTTCATCTCTTTCATTTATCTCTGTTTTATGATATGAAAAAATCTACTGAATAGAACTTAAAAAGACAAAGTAGTAGTCAACATTTAAGCACTTAACAAAATCACTATGTCAGATACCTATTCAGTATCTAGTCAGACTGACTGTTGCCTCATATTGAAGTTAGAAAACCTTCAAGATTGTTGTTATAAGATATTGAAACTCATCAGTATATGTTTAATGAATAATTAATTACATTTTATGAAGACAAAGATCATATATAAGAGTCTATGTTAATGATATTATCATTTTCTTCAATATATTAAAGAAGCACTTAAATCACCTTTACAGCATATTTAATATTTTGAACAAAATGAAAATCTATTTTTTACTAAAGAAGTTCTATTTAACATATCTATTCATTTAGCTGTTGAGGCAACATGTAAATGCTTTGAGTCTTGCAACTTTGAAGAACAAGTTAATCACAATATTTAGAATTAGATTTTCTTTAAGTTTAAGTCAGTTAGAAAAGTATCTCAGTTTAATTGACTATCTGTAATAATATATTTTACACTACACAGCTATCATTAAGTCACTTCAGTAGCAGAAGATCTTCTTAAATTAAGGTCTTTGAGTAAAAGAAACAAAAGAAAACACTAAAAGTGAATAATCATTATTATTAGACTGAATAAGTCAATCTTAAAGAAGCTAAATGTTTTTCATCATCTTTAGTCTCTATTCTTTCAGTCAATCATTTTAATGCATTTCTCATCAAAACAGCAACTCTACATTGATCTGAATGTGTTTAAAGAATTTAGCTTTAAGATGCATGTATATTACATAAAAGAGATTACTGAAAACAGTACTTTAAAATAAAAGTTTATGAAGTTTATTCTGTTTTTAAGCAGACTGCTTCAAGATATTAAAATATAATATTGATTAACAGAGCTTGAAGTGGTAGAATTAATCTGAGTAGTTAAGAAGATTAAAAATATGATAGAAGTGACAGTAAAAAATATAATTATTTATTATGTAATCTCAGTAAGAATTAGTCATCAGTTCAGTCTAAATATCACTGTGATGAAGAAGCTTAACTTATGTCTTATTTAAGTATCTGAATATCTTCAGCACTTTTGCCTGAACATTCACTATAAATCTGAAAAATTAAACATAATATTTGATACTCTATCTCAATTGTTTAGCAATAACAATATTTACAAGCATTTATTCAATTGTGAGAATCAATCTAAAACAGATAACTTTATATTGAAAGCTTTACAGACTGATTTTGAGACAGCTATTTACATAAAAATCTTAATGAAAGTTTCAGATCAATTGTGACAGAATATTAAGCACAGATATGCTGAAGATTTAAGATGAAAATGCATTTTATAGATATTAGAAAGAAACAATGCTCTGAGATCTGACACTGTGAGACTCTTATATGAAGTAAGAGATAGTCTTATCTTCTATAAATATCTTGAAAAAGAGTCTTATCTATGTATATTAAAGAGTCTTAATGACAGAATGTTTAAGTTAGCTTATAACAACATTGATTGTTTAGAATATATGCAGACATATAAGAGATTAATTAATTTACTTTACTTATATAATTTATTGAAGAATATTCATAACTACATACAACATTGTTTACAATGTCAGCTCAATTAAACACTGCATTACAGATCTTATGAAGTCTTAGTGTTAACTGTTACATCTTTATTAAACTGACTGTCAGGTCAAGTCAGACTCAGATTTTAGAACTTAACTTAACTCATCAGACTTTACTTTGCAACTCAACTCAACTCTGTGCAGAGTCAAGTTTCAGACAGAATTGAGTTAGACTATTCTTAACAGCTCAGACTAAATCAGAATTAATTAGCTTCTGTTATTAAGCAGCTTTGTATTGGCAGCAGCTATTATTGCAACATTTTTGATTAACATTGCATACAATTCTTCTTGTTTGACTACATGTCTGCTTTATGAGCATTATATGTAAGCATTATTAACTTAATTATCAGATCACTCATTCTCTACAGAGCAAAAATACATTAATTAGTACACTTTATCTTTTTAGTAAGTCTGCAATGTATGAAAGATTGCTCTCATCTTTTGCAATTTTTCTGATGTTATCAGATTTTCTTTCTTAACTCACTTACTAATCAATCTCAGAATTAAACTTCAATGTTAAAGTCTGACTTAAATCTTTAAGCTGACAATTGAAGCTCAACCTGATCTGACTTAAAAGCTCTGTTCAGATTGAGTTAAGTCAATCTGACCTGATGATCACTCTAATCTTTATATGAATTTTATACATTGATAATCAACTTTATTCTAGTCTTATCATTGTCTAAATTAAAGAAGTATGACATTATAATGTTAATGATGAATAAATTTAGCAAGACAATCATTTTCATATCTGATCAAAATATCATAACAACAGAAAAGTAAGCAATATCATTGCTGAATTATCTAGCACTTCTGAATTGAGACTTATCTAAAGCAATTATATTAGATTAGAATCACAAATTCTTAATAAGTCTGTAAAAAAAAGTATTTAAGCAACTTAAAATAGATTTGCTCTACTTAAGTATTTATCATTTATAAATGAATGATAGCTTAAAAGCAACAAATTAAACAGCTAAAATTGTACTTCAATACTGACTGATAACTTTAAAGAAGTTAAATCTTTAATTAACTATATTGATACATATATAAGCTGCTTTAAATAACTTAATTAAGTACAGTTTAATCAAACTCAGTCTTAATCAGATCATTTTCAGTATGCAAATGCACAAAGTTATGAATTTGCTTTAGATAGAAGAGTCTGACACAGAGTGGTTAAATTTTAATTATAATGAAGAATAGAAGAAGAGAAGATCAGTTATTCTTATAAGAATAGATTAGTACTGACTAATGTATATTAATGTCAAAGATGCAATAGTATACACTGTCATAACAAGAAAGTATTATTATAGTTGAAGGCATAAATCTCTCTATTTTAAGACAGAAGATTTGATAATCTACATTTATACAAAGACTATACACTACTCAGTCTAAAGAAAAAGAATAAGAAGCTGAGACAGCAGTTTATGAGTTTGCTGAAAGTTCTGAATTGTGTTGAAAAATTGATATATTGACTAGAATTATCATTAAGTTAATACATTTATGATGTTATATCAATAGTGTATTCTGAAATCAGCTTATATCAATGATTCATATTGATGGTTAAGATCAGAAAAGTCAGAAGAAGTTATAGTGAACAGTGAAAAGAAATAAGAAGTTGAAAAACTGCTGTTTAAAAGAATGTATTGAAGAGACAGAGACATGATTACTGAATATTTAGCTTATTGACTAGAGTATAACTCAGAATTTGACAGCTGAGTCAATATTAAAGATTTGAGAAATGTTAAAGAGCTAGTATGACTGTATAAATTGAAATAAACATCTAATGCATAACTATATGACAGCATTCCTTATCTAAGCAGTAAATTTCATCTACACAATCTAAACTCAAACAGCAGATACCAGAAACATAAACAAACATTTAGAAATAAACATTATTATTCATCAGAACATTTATTTACTCTTTATATCTTTTATATAATTTTAAACAACATCAAGAGATACATCATATCTATATGTCAATCAATTCTACAAGACACATACAGCATCCATTCACTCTTTGTATCACAAAACATCAAAATGATTAATTAAAAGAAGAATTCAGAATCAGTTAATCATGAACTATAAAATGATAATGAATCAGATAAAAAGATTGATACAGCTGAAGCAAGCAACATTTTTTAGACAGTATGAAAAGAATGAAAGCTTTATACTGAAACATTAAATTATTTAGATGAATCATTATTAGATAGAGTAAGACTTGATGACTATAATGTTTATATAATTATATAAAAGATACAGAGAAACAAAAGAGATACAGTATGATCTGTAGACTTTAATTGACAGAGAAATATTAGAATCTTAAGAATTAACTATGATAATGAGACTGTTATGATGAACAATGCTGATGAGAACTGCTATGCTGTTTTTAAGAGATATTATCAGTTATGTAAAGAAGAGAGAAGAGAAGCAGACATAAAAATATGTTATGAAATGTATTAAACTGAAGATAATAATTTGCTTTAACTTAGCAACAAGATTATATGTCTTAATTTAACATCAATCTCTAACTTAAAGAAAATCATCATAGACAGCAAAGCAAAACTATTTATCAGAAAATTTATAAAAGCTGAATTGTTAAATTAAGCTGACTTATTGCATTAAAGCATCAATATAGTCTCATCTATTGAAACAGCATCATCATCAACATTAAACTTAGCTTTATTCACTATAACAATGTCATTGTCTACATTAAATTTAGCAACAAAGCTCATCTTAAACTTCTTTACTCAATCAATACTGTTGTCAAAATCAACACTTTAAGATCTGATTACATTTAATATCACTGCTACATCTACTGAAATGACTGCATCACTGTAAACAGCAGTCAGCTTTAATGTCTTTACATTACTTATATAAATACTTTACACACTTAAACAAACTGCAGACAAAACAGAGCTTGATGTTTTCTTAATGAATAAATAATATTTAAAGAATTTACTTGCTGTGTAATTAGCTGCAATCTCAGTCAAATTACAATCTTTATTCATTACAATTCTGAACATCAACATATCTCAACTATAAACAATAATACAAAAATTACTTGATAGCTCTGTCAGACTAGATGCATGCCTGAATGAATAAATGAAGATAATGATTAAAATATAAAGCTATATCACTGAAGTGAAGAATTACATTGTTATTTTGAAAGAAAAGCTGAACACTGTGAAGAATTATGCAGCAGACACTTAAAGTATCTTTATAGAGATAATTAATATATTAAACTTCATTGTTGAATATCTAAGAGAGAACAGCAGGACAGCAGATGTAGATGTTGTTGAGATGATGAAAAATGAGTAAATAATGCTAAATATAAAGAATAAGAGAATTCTGATGAAGCATAAGAAGAAAGATAAATAGATAAGATAATGTTAAGAGTTAATGTCTTTTTGTAACTGACAACTTATTATAACACTGATGTTCTTCTTTTTCTTACTACAATAATTCATCATTATAATCTTTCATCAGTTCTTTTCATTTAAGTGTTTATTTTTACTTTATTCACTCTCATAAGAAATTGCTCTTGTTTATCTAACATTATGATGTAATAGTCTCAACAACTATATAGCTAAGACTTATACTCACTTAGCAATTCAGCTTCTTTACTCTTGACTTTACTCAACAGTAACAGAAGACTGTTATGCAGTTTATAAAGAATATTATCAGTTATGTAGAGAAATGAAAAGAAAAGCTAGAATAAAGACATATTTTAATGTACATTAATCTGAAAAAAGCAATTTACTTTGACTTAATGACAAGGTTATTTATCTTAATCTATAGCTGATCATAAAAACAAAGTCAAAAATTATTAAAGACAACAAATCAGAATCATTTATCATGAAAGCTGATCTATTTATACATTAAAATATCAATGTAATTACAACTTAAAGTGTCAATATAATTATATTTTTATCAATATTAACAACTTTATCTATATCATCATTAATACTAAATTTGATCACAAAGTTAAAACCTATACTTGTAACATTAATTACACTCAACATTCTATCTACTAAAATGATAACATCATTATTTATTAACTTTAACTAAAGTAACTATTAAGTCAGATTGACTTAGCAGTCTTATTAATCTAATCTGCACTTAAATTAAGTTAAGTCAGAAATCTTAACTCAGTAAGTTAAGTTAAATTAAGATCTTTAACTCTGATCTGACTTACTGAGTCAGATCAGATTATGTATAAGTTATATATAAATTATATATAATTGCATAACTTTAAATCATATATATACTTATGTAATGTTGAAGCAATATAATGAAGCAATAAAACATTCAGAACTTAAATATAAATAAATATATTTTAATTATTATTTACTTAATAACTTAAGCTTATAAACATATTCATTTCAATAAAGAATTATTCTTCTTCATTAAGATATTAATATTATATAAATGTGTATCATAATAATGCAATACAAACTCTCAATACAATTCATCTAAATCTATATAATTTATATAACTCTTTACATTTAACAACATTAACTATATAAGATTAAGATATATTATATTAATGATTTGTGTTGCATTACTGTAATAGATATTATATGTTGTTGTATATATAAGTTAATTAAGACTCTTTTATTATGATGAAAATGATGCATTAAGATTTTATGATGAGTTTGTTACATAATATATGTTGATGTTACATGATTTGATTTACATAAATTTAAATTATAGTGATGCACAGAGATGTTGATAATAAGTATATTTAGAAGTAGTGAGCTTAAAAAATTTTATGTATATAATTTTATGTATATAATTTTATGTTATTCTTTACATTATTGAGAAGAATCACTGAATCATTATGTTCTTCATATTATGAATGTTAAAAGATAATTTAAATATTATAAAATAATTTTATAAATGATTCTTCAATTTAATCTTAATGTCATTTAATTATATTGCTTAATTATATTGCTCTGTATAAGTATGAGATATTACTCTTAAAAGAATATTAAAAAGTGAGAAACTTAATTTTATATTGCTTAATAGTATTGCTCTGCATAAGTGTAAAACATTAATCTTAAAAAGATATTAAAGAATAAATAACTTAAAATTAAAAGTTAATTTTACATTTTTTTACTCATTAAAGTCAGTCAGCTCATTCTTTAATTATAGTTGCTTACACATTTACATTTATATACTTAAAAGTAAATAAATTATGCTTTAAGTTTTCTTTAAATCTTATCATTATTTATATAAAATACATTATCATTCAACAAAAAATATAATTTTAATAAAATATTATGTGAGAAGCTTTGCAGTGTTTGTAAAGTATATAAACAGTAAATCATTCTGTATTTAAATTGTATATTAATATATAAAAATCATAAATTCATAATTTATACAGTATTTAAACAGAAAAATAATCATTCTTTATTTAGATTCTATAACTTTATTGCTTCATTATATTACTTTATTGTATCACTTTATTATATTGCTCTATTGTATTGCTCTATAATTTTCATGTTAATTAAAACAATAAAACAATATATATGCAAAGTGACTTAATCATTACATAAGACATTAATTGTGTACTTATTTGCTTCTGAATATGTAAATGTAAATGTGTAAATAGCTGTAATTAAGATGCTTTTAAACAGCTTTTCATTAAAGAATGAGCTGATTAACTTTAATAAATAAGAAAATGCAAAATTAACTTTTAATTTTAAGCTACTTGTTTTTGAATATTCTCTTAAGATTAATGTCTTACACTTATGCAGAGTGATACTATTAAGCAATATAAACTTATTTATAAAATTAAGTTTCTTATTTTTTCATACTCTTTTAAAAGTAGTATCTTGTACTTATGTAAAGCAATATAATTAAGCAATACAATTAAATGACATTAAGAACAGACTGAAGAGTTTATTTATAAAATTTATTTTATAATATAAAAGACTTTGCTGATTTATGTGACTGCATATAAGACTTAGATGATAATTAATTTAAAAAAAGACTTAAATAAACTTAATGTTGAGCATTAGCTCTTTATATTTAATAATTATGTCACTGTTATTAATAATTTTAATATATTTTAATCTCACTATCATTTTCATTATCATTAATTCTTACACAATTTGAATCTCACTGTCACAACATTACAAAGTTAACTTTATTAAAGCTGTCTACTTCTTCTAAAAATGCTGTCTTTCACAATTAACAGACTCTATGAGATCATAAAACAGTAATGATGTAAACAATAATGTAAATAATAATGTAAGTAACAATGTGAGCAACAGCAATATAAGTGACAGTGATACTTTTAATAATAATGATGTAAATGATAGCAAGAAGTTCAGAAAATAAATTAATTATATTGTTTATTTTTATTGCTTATATAATTAATGTCTTATGCAACAGTTAAGTCACTTTGCATATGTATTGTCTTAATTTAAAAGAGACATATTAGTCTGATTAGAAAACTTATTTATTTAATATATATTATTATATTTAATGTAGATCAACTCAACTCAACTTTAATCTGATCTAGTCTTAGTATAAGTCAGATCATAGATCAGAAATCTTAATCTATGAGTTAGATTAAGTCAGAAATCTTAACTTTAACTTAACTTAACAATTACTTTAACTTTAATACTTATATACTGTACTTATTCTAACTCTAACTCTTTAAAGAAAAATGATTAAACAGCAGATGCAGATGCTGTTAAGAAGGTGAAAGATAGATAAGAAGTATTAAATATAAAGAGTAAGAAAATTTTACTAAAGTATAAAAACAGAGATAACAGTAAATAAATAGTTAATGTTAGAAGCTGATGTCTTTTTGTAATTAATAATTTGTTATAATGCTGATGCTTTCTTCTCACTATATGAATTTGTCATTATAGTCTTTTGTTACTTCTTTTCATTTAGACATTTGTTCTTGCTTTATTCATCATTATAAGAAATTGCTCTTGCTTATTTAATCTTATAATGTAATAGTTTTAGATAACTATATAGCTAAAACTTTTACTCACTTAGCAATTCAGCTTTCTATCTCTTATCTTACCTGATGATAATATATAATAACTATATAGATTTTTATAATTAATGTTAACTATTTATTCAAGTCTTTTATGTAGTAAAGTAAATCTTCTACATAGTAACATAATTTAGACTCTATGTAGTTTGTAACTTTAATTTTATATGATTTAAGAAAATCAAAGTGTTTTTAATAGAACTTTATACTATTAATTAGTTTCAATTTTAAATATACTAGAAACACTACTACTCATCTGATTTCAGATTGAAAATTTATAATAAAGTTGTAAAATGAAGATTATATCAAATATGTACTGTTTTTATTTAATAAGTTATGTCTATAAAATCTTTTATGAAAAAAGAATAATGACTAAAGCATATATTAGTTGTCAGATATGCAAGCACAGAACTATAAGAGTGAGATGAATGATATAGATAATTAGTGTATTGTTTTAATACTTTAAAATTAAGTAAAATTTTTTAAAAATAGTGATTCTAAATTTTTTTGCTTAATTTAAAAGATAGTAAGTTTAAATTTCACTTCACTGCAAACATTCATCATCAAATCTATCATTATTACAATTTCTATTTATCTTGAAAACCTTAATCATATCTGTCTCACTTACATGCTCACTGTCTTTTCAATAAGACAATTGCTTCTTTTCTTCATCAACATAACTAAATATCTTTTATAATACTGTTACTTAATCTATCACTTGCTCAGTTATAAGTCTATGTATATATAAAGCAGTATTCTCATCATAGCTAGAACTCAGCTTATTATAAACTCATAATTTTGACAAAATAATAGCATTAACTACATCATCAACTCACATATAGTGACATCAGATTCAATTCATCAGAAACTTAATCATTTAATTTAAGTATTAGTTAGTTATCTTATCACAACATTATAATTCTTCTAATATCTTACTTTCACATCATCATCTATCTTGTCAGATTCAATTACCTAACTGAGCTGAACTTCTCTGTTTAAGTATATTACTCATTACTATCAATAATCTTATACATCTTAATACTATTAAAGTCTTCATCACATATTTAAAAGACTTTTATCTGATTCTAATCTCTCTGTCAGTGTTTCTACTCAAACAAGAGGCAAAAAGAGCAAAGAGAAGATATCTACAGTGTTAAAAGATTATATTGACTTATTTTAGTTATTTAGTAGTCTTCATCACTGCATGTTAATTTTCTTATTAAACTCAGACAACTTCAATATAGTCTTATCTGAATTAGTTAATCTCATCAAGCTTAATCAGTCTTATCAGGTCTGATTCAGACTATTAAGACAATAGTAACACATCAGTATTGTTTATTTATGCAAATATAATAAAAGAAGTTTTATATAATACTGAGTTATCTGAATCTCATATCAGTATAACAGATAACAATAACAACAATGTTAATCAGAGCTGACAAGACATCAATTTTATCTGTTAGTAATGAGAATTGCTCACTAATCTTATACAAAATAATCTTAATTAAAACAACAGAGAGAATAGTCAGTTATTTAATAATGATAACAGAGACAATAACTTAAATAACATCTTAGTCTTTAATGAGTAAGTTGTTATGTCTGATATGTGAAAATCAGACAATATTAACTACTTTAATTCTAAATTCAATGATTATAAACTCAAAGCTGACCTTATTGATAGCTTCAGTTATCATGTTTACTACTGAGAAATCTTTATCTTTATAGATTGTCTTTGCATTTTTGTGAAGCCTTACATGTAACAATATTAATGTCATAAGACTATTCATTCATCTTAAAAGTCTTAATCATCTCTAACTCACTTACATGCTCACTGCCTTCTCAATAAGACAATAACTTCTTCTCTTTATCAACATAACTAAATGTCTTATATAACACTGTCACTTAATCTATTACTTACTCAGTCATAAGTCTATGTATATATAGAGCAGTATTCTCATCATAGCTAGAATTTAGCTTATTATAGACTCATGATTCTGACAAATTAATAACATTAACTGCATCATCAACTTATATATTATGATATTAGATTCAATTCATTAAAGTCTCATTTGCTGAGAACTTAATCAGTTATATTTATATAACATCATTCTTCTATCTTACTTTTGCATCACTCTATCTCTCATTAAATCAATCTATCTAATTACTGAGTCAAATATCTGTTCAAGCATATTATTTACTATTATTACATTACTGACAGTTTCATAATCTTAATGTTACATCATTACATCTCAATGTCACATCTTAACATCATTAAAGTCTTCATCACATATTTAAAAAACTTTTATCTAATTTTAATCTCTCTGTCAGTGTCTCTATCAGAATTCAAGACAAGAAGAGTAAAGAAAAGATATCTATAGTATTAAAAGATTTCATTAATTCATTTCAGTCATTCAGCAGTCTTTGCTGCTTCATGTTAATTTTTTTATTAAATTTAAACAACTTCAACATAGTCTTGCCTGATTCAGTTAATCTTATTAAATCAAATTCATCTCATCAGTCTGATTCCACTTTCAAGATAATACTATATTTATTCTGTCTGTTCATATCAATACAACAGAGAACATATCTTGTAATGAGTCTCATATTAATATAATAGATAATAATAATGTTGATTAAAGCTGACAAGAAACAGATTTCATATAAGAGCAATGAGAGTTACTTATTGATCTTATATAAAACTTAAATTAAGACAATGAAGACAATGACAATAATGAAGAAAATGACTAATTATTTAATAATGATAATGACAACAAAAACAATAATTAAAATAATACTTCAGTCTTTAGAAAATGAGTTGTCATGTCTGATATGTAAAAACTGAACAATATTAACTACTTTAACTCAGATTTTAATGATCATAAATCTGAAGCAGATCTTATTAATAATTCTAGTTATCATATATATTACTGAGACATCTATATCTTTATAGATTGTCTTCACATTCTTGTCTTCATCAAAGAATCAGAAGTCTTATGAGTGACAATATTAATTTATTTATGCAGAACAGTCTTGTTATGACATACTGTTGAACTCATCAATATAAAACAAGACTTACTAGAAAATGCTGATCTGAATTAGTGATACATTATTTTAATTAAACAATTTAAGCAAAGAGCTTCAGTCACTTTATGAAATATTTAGAACAACAAGTACATCATAATGAACACATATAAAGATAAATCTTCTTGTATCTTTACTCAGAAGCTGTTTTGTTACATTAAAGCTGTTAAGATGACATTAGTATATAATTAATTGATTATAATGTGAAACAATCTAAATCTTAAGTTTAGAATGCATATGTCAGAATCTCAGTCTAACATCATTATGACTTAATTTCTTAAGCTTCTTGATTTGAAAATGAGCATTTAAGATGAAATGACTTTAAAACATCATTGTTTAACATTAATGATGTTGAATTAGACAGATCAATTTAATTAAAATAGACTGCAACACAGTGAATATTAATCTTATAATCAGTTTTAATTTCATGAACAAGACTTTGATTTAAATTATTAAAGTAATCAGCAACAGTTAGCTAATCAGCCTAAATCTCAGTATTTAAATCAATAATAAGATTCTCAGTATCAATTAAATTCTCAATATCAGTCAGATTCTCAAAATTAATCAAGTCAATCTTATAATTAAAAGCAACTATCTTATCAGAAATCTTTAACAATAACTGCATCACTGAACAGTTAGTTAAACACATACAGTGAAAGAAATATTAAGAATAAATTTAAGAAGTTGAGGTCTAGAGTTTATGTGACAGAGAAGTAAGAGAATGATAAGAATACTGATAATAATAAGAAAACACAGAATTTTCTTAATGCAGAGAAACAAGAATTTGAATTTGAATATTATGTCATTGATTAAAACATGAATTATTATGAAGTAAAAGAATATAATTAAAAAGATAATGAGAATCTAAATGTCATCTTTATAATTATCACTATGATTCAATGCTGAAATTGTCAATAAGTCTTCAACTTTAGAAACACACAGTTACACACTGTTTCATTATCTTTATTCTAAAATAGACAAAATCATTTATTATTTTAATGATAAAACATCAAAATCAATGATCATGCTGACAAAGTCTTTAGGCAAATTATTAAAGATTGTGTCAACAAGTGTTGTCATTAAAGATATTAAAACAGATTATAAACTTTAAAACTGACATTACATACAGTGAAAACATAACTTTCAGATGAGACTACATCAAAATTTATTTATCTAAATACAGAATGCTCTGTTACTCTGCTTAACTGCATATTTTTTAAATCTCAGTGCAAGAATAAGATAAAGATTTACATAAGAACTAGATTTATATCAGTACAAGAAATTGACTTCAATAAATACATAATTAATGAGTATATCATAGTATTTATACATCTAATGAACATAGACATTGAGACTGTGATTACTTAAAAGACATATTTGATTGATGATCTTAAAGTTAAAATATTAATAAATATAAACATCATGAAATCTGAGCAAATCAACATTATTATCTTAAAGAAACAGATCATTATTGATACATGTCAAAACATCATCATATCAATTAAGATTCAGTTACAAAGCAATCTTAATTAATACATTATACACATTAAATTCAATATAATTATTTTATCACATACTGAGCAGCCTATTTCAATACATCATGTTAAACATCTATCTGAACAGAACTTTCTATTTAAATCTGAAGAATCATTAAATTTTATGCTATTCATTTATATGACTGACATGATTATGTCAGTCATAATAACTCAAAACAAAACAGATCAGCCTATTAGCATTAGGTACAATTAATGATTAGATTATCTTACAAAGTTAAATTATGAAGATTGTTATTATGTTATAGCTAATAAGTTTACAAGAAATCTAGTCATCTGAAGAAGCACTGCAATTCATAAAGTTAGTTAATTACATTAATTATGTCATGTCACTGTCATGACAACAGCAGTATCAAAACTCTTATATAAATATAAAGAATTTATTTTAAGCTCAGATCTCAAGCTTAACTCAGATGTGTTTAAGAGACTTATAGATTTTATGAAGATAATTTTATTCACTGATGTTATGATGTATAATGATGTCACAACAACAAGAGTCTTAATCAAAGTGATAAATCACTTTTCTGCTATATAAAAGAACTTCAGTTGATTTGTAAATTTATTTATGAATAACTGAATGTGAATGTCTTTAAAATTAAACTGAAATGATAAGATCATCAGAAAGACTAGAATTTACTTATTAGATTTAAGAGATTGTAAGATAGTAAACAAGATATTTAATAAACTATAATGATAGAACTGAATAGCCTGAACAATACAGAAAACATCATTTAGTTATTCAGTCTTTGTAATATGAAAAATATTAGAAAACAGTGAATAAAAAAGTTATATAATTATAAATATTTAGAATCTAAATGCTATTACTATATTCAACATCTATCTGTTATCTCTTCAGACTGATATTATCATCATCACTAAGAATGCATTTTATATCAATATTATTGATTGCATTTTATTCTTCTATTAATGATGTATTCATTCAGACAATCAGCATAAGCTTATTATCATCAATTATTGTGATCATCAATCATTTAATATGATAGTTATAAGATTCAAGAACTCATCAGTCTATGTACAAAGATAAATTAATTAATTACTTTATTTTTATCAGAAATTTACATAGATCTATGTGAACAATATTGTTATCTTTTTAAAGACATTAAAAAAGTATATTTAACATCTTAGAATCATATTTGATCTATTTGTTAAAAAGAGAATATTTATCAAATTTATAAAAATCTTTTTAATTTATTCTACTGTTCAGCTACTAAATCAGAAGATCAATTTGTTGAGACTGACTACTGATGAAAAGAAACTGAGAATAATTGTCTATTTAATGTTTTTATGTATGCTGAGAAAGTTAGAAACCTATCTAGAATTGATGAAATAAATTTGTCAATTTGTATCACACTATACTGTTGTCATTAAATCATTACAGAAACAGAAAATGATGCTTCTGAAAGCAGTATTTAAAGCTGAAAATTTACATAAATTTTATATATTAAGAATCTCATTAATAAAGTTAAATTCAGCTGAGATTGTCAGCTTCAAGATGCTCTAATTATTTCTATTTAAATTCTCTTATCTCATTCATTTTAACTTAGTCAAACACCTCTATATCAGGCTGAATATGTTTAAATTCTTTAACTTTAATGTTATGATATATCACATCAAGAATGAGGTTCATATTGATATGAAGAAAGATAACTCACTGAAAGCAAAGATCTTTTCATTAAAATTATTTATATAATTTATTATATTTCTGAGCAATAACACATTTGAAGTCACAACAGCAGCAAAACTCTCAATACACAACTTAAGCAGTTAAACAGATTACATAAAACACTTTAAAATCATTTTCTTATTTACTTGTCATCATATTAATAATGACTTGCATGAAGAACACAGATGCAGCACAAAGAAGATATAAAAACTCTGTTAGACTGTTAGTCACACTTAAATCTCAACAGCAAAAAAATAAAAAGCAATAAAACATTATTGAATTCATCAATGCTGATTAACATACTTTAATTAACAGACTTAATGAACTTATTAATGATCTTTTAAAGTTTAAAGAGACAGATCAACAACAGAATAAGATGTTAAATATAATTTGATGAGTGTGCACTCTTTAAACATAATTAAATCAAAAGAATGACTCTGCTCAGAAGCAGTTCTTAAGAATAAAGAAAAAACTGAATAATTTATTAATAAGTGATGATTTAAGAAATTAAGCTCAGCTGAAGATGTGAGAAGAATAAGATTTAATGAATTAAACATAAGTAAACATAATGATGCAAGACATTCATCAGATAATTAAATCATTGTTGCAACACATTATGATTAGAGTACAACTATTAAACTTATAAAATAAATCATTTACTGAACTTCTTGTTACAGTTAAGTTTCTGATTGCAGAGACATACATAGTGAAATAATTACAAAGTAACAACATTAAGATGTCAGTTTCTGATCAGTGCATAAAGAATTGAATGCTCAATTAGTTATAGATGAAGAAGCTTTGAATTTTATATCAAGACTACTTTATAAAACTTTGAGAAGTATCACTCTTTATGTAGATCAACAGTGAGAAAGATATAAACAATGCAACTTTTATGTAGAGAATTTGCATCACTTTTAAGATCATTCTATTTACATTCATCATAAATAAGATTTGCTGACTGCACACATTTAAGCAGTATGAGTTCTGACTGAAAAAAGACAAAATTAGAGAAACTGTAATAGTTAGTCTTTTCACATAGACACTATAGCACAAGATTATTCAGAAAAGATTGATTATTAATTTTTAGTTATATAATGTTTATCTTTATGATCATGACATACAGATTAGATAGTGTTTTAACTGTGAACAGTAAGATTACATGCAGTCTGTCTGTGAAAAGACAGCAAAATGCAGCATATGTATGAATATACATTAAATTATAAATTGCTTTAAGAAGAAAGTTTTATACATGAACTGTAATTAGATTCACAAGATATAATAAAAGATGATGTATAAAATCTTTAAAAGCTTTCTTGTCATTTATTAAAAGAAATGTGTGATCTTGACAGTTAAAATGATGACAATTTACAGTTATTTCATAATTACAATGCAACTGTCATTACAATCTAACAGATTTAGAGTCATTTAATTAAGAAAGTAAGAACAATTCTTAGATACTGTATTGACATCAATTAAGTAGAGCTTTAATCACTTATAAAATATCTTAACAATAGTATAAAATCTTATTTAGATCAAGCTCTTTGTGTTAAAGCTTAATAGCAGTGATTAGAAAAGTTATTTAATGTATAATGAGACATTGATAAATTTTATAAAAGAAGATACTGCATAATCAGAGTTCTTTTTATGTTAAATATCTGAATTCTTTAATTTCACTGCAAACTATAGCACAACAAAATTCATTCTAAATGCAATTAACTTAAACACTATTAAGTACTGATCATACAGAAACAAACTTTCAACAGATATACAATATTTATTTATTGCTGTCAGAGTTATATTCTAACAAGTGATGTCAACTCAGCATTTAAGATATGCTTTACAATCAGTAAAAAGACTTCAGCTTATATCTGATCATTTTAATTATATAATTAATATGTAACAGCACTGCATATGTGTCTTATAGACAAGAACATCATCATTATAAATGTATATAATTTGTAAAGCAACAGATCACAAATTCAGACTTAACATATTATACAACAAATTATTCATAAAATTAAAGAGAAAATTATACTTCTGAGAAATTTCAATGCTCATTATCTCTTTTGAGAAAGTTTACATGTCATTTGTGAGATGCAATTAAAACATCTTCACATTATAATGATAGCAAATGATCTCTCACTACTCACTTTAAGAGAACTGTCAATCTGAAAAAGAGATAATTAATAAAGTATCATTGATTTTATATTTATTTCAGTAGCAATTAAGAAATTAATTCAATTCTATAATTTAATAAATGACTGAGCAATCACTTAAGACTACATCTTAATAAACATTTAAATTGCAATATTAATGAAGAAGTCAGCATTAAGTAAGTGCTATATACTGAAAAAGCTTGACAAGAAGAGATTTGAACAGTATCTTTATCAGAGAAAGTAAGTATGTATATTATGTTTATTTATAGCTTTGCAACAGATCATTTACAAAAGTCTAAAGAAACATTACTTAAAAACTTATTCATATGCACAAGTAAATTCTTAATAATCATTAAGAATCTTAAAACTTCTTGTGAGCACAAGATGCACAAAACAACAGTATAACAACATTGAGATATATCATAATAAGATATCTTATTAATTCTTTTAAGATCTACTTAAAAAGAAATTACAACATATAAGATATGTAAACTGACAACAATTCATTAAACAGTCAATCTCAGTCTTAAACAATTCTTATAAGAAGAATTTATAAAGACTGTTATAGTGAAGCAAGCTTTACACAGACAAATTATAAGTATCATTTTATATTTTATTTTTGTGAAGATCAAATTAGAATAATGCAAGTAATGATAATCTTATTAAGATATAAATTCTGACAGAGAAGTTCTTTTTAAAAGAGAGATAAGTAGATCTTAAAGACATTAATAATGAATTGTTTACATTTTTTACACTTAATATCTTCTCAACAGTTACTGTATAGCAGATTAAGCAGACAATTCATAGACTGCTAAATGATAAAGTTTTAAAGTTAAATAACATTTTAAATGAAACTTTTAAGACTGCAATTCTCTTCATTAAGAATGATCTTACATAAATAATTAACAGATACTTCATCAATAAATTGATGTTTAAAAGCTTTCAAGAACTCATTATAATAATTTTACAAAAGAACAGAAAAATAAACTATTTACTGTTAAGCAGTTATTATCTCATTGCATTGAAGAACACAATTATAAAGCTGCTGAAGAAGCTAATTGCAGAGTGAATTGCTGAGACAATAAAGATATATAATTTTTTTTT
>JAABUJ010001107.1_pt1 | contig 42138 bp, 30 predicted proteins | sample 5559131 | NCBI WGS metagenome assembly JAABUJ01 (sample SAMN10711875, study PRJNA513366) | rock metagenome | isolation source: Antarctica rocks | place: Antarctica: Victoria Land, Mt New Zealand nord | collected 2016-01-07 | reverse complement strand
TGGGCGAGGGGCGCGGGAGGTGGTGAGGTGGGGGTGAGGGAGGAGGAGGTGGCGGTGGTTTTGGTGGAGAAGGGGGCCGCGGCGGGGGAGAGGCGGCGGGTGGAGAGGGTGTCGAGTTGGGCGTGGAGGAGGACGAGGGTGTAGTTTAGGGTTAGGAGCGTGGTGTCGAGGCCGGCGGTTGTGGAGAGGAGGCTGTGGGGAAGGGTGGGGTTAGTGGTAGTGGGGATGGGGTTGCAAGGAGGGAGAGGGGGAGGGTGGGGTAGGCTTGCCGGTTTGCGTGGGCGATTGTACGGTCTGCGCGGGAGATGTAGTCTTGCTGTGGTTTGGCGGGATCTTTGCTGGAGGGTGCGATTGCGTCAGCCATCGTGAGTGGTGTTTAGGCCTGATTGTAGAGAACGATGAGTGATTGTTGGGGGATGTGGAGTAGAAACATATCCACTGCGGGCTTGCGGCTGCGGCTTCCCCTCGCTTGCCGAGGCATCTTCTGTTCTCCAACGTCTCTTCAAGACAAAACATGAGACAAAGCTGGGTACTTCGACCTTCAGTATACAAGTCACCCATAAGAGCTCGAGTTAATTGATGAGTGCATGTGTTATTATGATTATGAAGATGAAGCTATGGACCGCGCTTTTGGCATCAACGTGTCGCGAATATGCTGCGAAATGCCCTACATGCGGGAACTGTCCACCACATTGCATACCCGTGTGTTCAGATCTTCCCAACCTCCCAGGATGATGATGTCTTGCTTTTGATTTCAAACAGAGATGATGATATCAGCCGTTCCCAGGTCAAGCGCCTCCTCCGTGACAGCAACACCCTCCTCAACTTCGACCTCCTTCAATTCCAAGTCATCCATCCCACCTTCCCCGGGCAACTGCCCTTCCGCCGTGTCTCGAAGGAGCTGATTACTCATCTCACTCCACAGGTTCCCATCGAGCTCCTCCATCTCCCCTCCCTGTTTTGAAGATCGCCGCTTCGACTTCTTTCTGATGCCGCTGGAGTAGGAATGGCGTCGACGATTCATGAGCATGCCCCGAAACGCACGCTTGACACTTGCACGAAAGCCTATGCTTGACTCGTCTCCCTCTTGCTCTTCGCCCTCCCCACCTGTTTGTCCGACGTGTCTGCCTGGAGAAACGCCACCGTCTTCCTCGGAGGTCACGGTCCGGAGGTCCTCGAAGCAATCGAATATCCGACGAGGCTTCCGCAGCCCGAGATTGCGAGCGATATTGATGTGTGTGACCCTACGCTCGCCGAAGTTGGTACTGATGTGCTCCGCTGTGTTGCTGGCAAGTACACCCTCGAGGCTCTGCCATGAGCGATCGCGATACATCGGACGACATGTGTGACAGCAACTCCAACGGCACTCGGGGAACAGGTCCATCCTCACTCGCGCCAGCTGCTCCGCTACCGAGAGTGTAGACCTGGTCTTGGCATCGTCCGTGACGGTTTGTACCGAAGTGAGTGTGTCAGTCTCCACGGACGGCAGGCTAGTCGAAGCTCCTGGCGGAGAATCCAGCGTGACGTCCCTGTGCTCGAGATGGAGAGATTGTTCTAGAGCTGCGACTGTGTCGTTGACCCTTCGTTTCTGTGCCTCGAGGAGCTCGACTTGCTCGACCGTGTAATGGCCATTCTTGATTGCTTCGACGACCCAAACACTCAACTGATCCGCAGCTCTGATGATTTTCTCTGGAATTGCAGCCGCATGCTCGTTCTCTGCCATTGAGGTGCCCATCGCCGTCGTAGGCTGAGGCGCGCTTTCGGTGTCTTGCGTGCAGGTGTAGATCCAGCCGATTTCAGGGATGCAATGGCAGACATTACACCTATAGCCACCGAACAGGCGCGTCATGGTGAGGTGAGTACATGCTGCGCGGCGCGTCGTGTCCGAACGTAAGGTTTGATGCGTTGAGACCGGCGCATCTGGCGCTGGCATCTTCTGCATGTGTAATTTGACCGTACAACTCGAGGCTCTGACAGCTCGATTCACCGAGTCGCTTTTAGAGAATGGTAGCAGACGCAGAGCATTACTGTGCTGACTTTTAGTTTGGGTTATTGTTAATGCAATGTTCCGCGCGCCGTACCTGATGACAATTTTTCTAGCCCTAACGCATAACACGTACGAGAGGTTACCTTAGAAAGTCAGGTATCTTCCATAACAGTAATGTACATAAACAATTCCATCTACAGCAGCAGTAATACTAGAGCGAGCGTCCCCGAACCACAATGATGTGCTTTGGCAATCACATCACAACCTCAGATACGACGACGACTCATTTGAGCTGATAGTGGGCGAGAGCTCTTAGAACCATCAGCGTTCCGGTCATTACAACATACCATTGGCATTGCCGGGCAATCCCGTCAGCATCTAGGCTCGAAGCAATGGCCAACATTATTTGTTCGATGATCATTGTGACACCACCATCGGATCTTCAGGGGAGTCTCGCTAGGGTGTCGGAGCGTCTGCACTGTGCTCCCCACTCGTCGTCGACAAACCAAGCACCGTATGATTGGCTTCATGGGCTGGTGCAAGAGGGGGTCTGCGTTGAGAGAAGAGAAGGATAGATGATGGGTTGCACAGGAAGGGAGCCTTGTCGTTGTTTATCTTGGGCTATTCCATCAGTGCTGCAGAGAGGGAAGTAGGAACGTTTCGCCCGGTTGAATTGAACGCACGAGATCTTTGAAAATCAATGTATGAACGACGATATGTGGCCCAGAGAGATGAGATCCTCCGGGTTGAACTCTCCGTGACGATGTGCAAAGGACGCTGCCCTAGGCAATGACACTGGAGGAATCTACCGTATGAAAAGTTGCCAGTAGTCTCGAGAATGTTAGAAGCAGTCCACCAAGAAACGGTTCCTGATGGGATGCATAATCAATCCCACAACAGTGTCATTAGCATAGATAATGAAGAATATACATTGCTTGCTAGATTTGCCTAACGCGCAAACCGCTCCCACCAAATCTCGGAAAGAAAACTGCAGACAGCGCACAATGACCGACCCACCCCATCTGTGACTAGAGATCATGTAGCCTTGAACTTGCTTAACACCCCTCTCACCTCACAAGTCGGTACCAGAGTTTGGAATGACTGATTCCAGCAATTAAACTTAACAAGTATTTCGTCCGATACTTGTTTCCTACCTGCACATCTCCATGGTCATCGACAATAGACACCTGTCCCGTTCGCTCAATACTGGCTTACTATCCGCAGTGTGGTATTGGAACAGGAAGGCTCCGGTCATCGAGCCGTTCAGTAATTCCCCCTAGGAAAATCATCGGGCCTGCCAGACGTGCTCCTCCCCTCGCCGTAGTGCTGTAGAAGAGTATATCGCATTAGTAGTCATCCCATCTGTGAGTATTCGAAGCATTCTTGCATTCAGTGACACGAAACACGTACCTTCTTCCTCAAAGCAGCCAACCTCTTCTTCTTAGTATGAGCATTGATATAAGTACCGATGACAAAGGCAATAATATTGAAGAACGGCACCCAAGTCTGCTCCGGCAAGAACTTCTGCGCAAACGCCAGCGCGAGCGGCGACGTGATCCAGCTCACTTTCATGACGGGCATGAAGCCCGATCGGACGGTGGCGCGCACCTGATGGAAGGTACGCGCGCCGGCGATGACGGCCATTGAGGCCAGGTAGACCGTGTTCTGGATCGGAGACACCTGTGCTCACAAACTTCATCAGCCCAGCCCGCGACGTCGACACAGAGTATCATCGGATCTGGAGCTGGGGATTCCTGACGACTAAGTTGCTAACGACAATCTGCAGGATCTTCGCCTTCAGACTAGTCCTGCCGGCAAACAGTCTCTGCAAGATAGTAATGAGGAGATGGCCTAAAGGCGCACTGATGAAAGCGCCGTAGACGGCCATCTTCGGCACCCGCGAGCTGATGTAATGGCCGTGCTTGCTCTTGTCGTGCGCGATCCACGACGCGAGCACCTCCTGCAGCGCGGCGAGACTGCCGGACGTGAGCATCTTCGTGCGCAGAGGGTTGCTCTGGAGCTGCTGGAGGTAGGCCTGCAGAGAATTGCACGTTCGTCAGCATCGCGTCGTCTTTCGTACGTTCCGCGCGCGTCAGACGTTGGGGAGTAGGGGCTGCGTACGGCGAGGTAGCCCGTCTGGCTCTTGCCGCCGGTGAACTTCTCGCCTATCTCGTGCGCGAGATCATGTCTTCGGCCGCCGGGGAGGGTGGTTTCCCGGACGGTCTCTTTCTCGAATTTGACGGACATGATGACGGCTTAGCGGAGGATAATGCCTCGAGTAAGCGGTGGGTGAGCCTTATCAGAATTAACTGATGATGAAGTGGTTCGCGACTCCACGAGATGGTAAACGTGGAACTGTATTTCGCGATGGTGGAAGCGCATAGGGGGTTGGCAGTCAGCAAGGTATGGAGGAAGAAGCAAGCTGTTTGTTGTCGACCGAGGCTGGGTTAGTGTCGCAACTGTAGCCGGGGAGGGGAAAAGGTCCCCAACGCGATGCATAAAACCCCTGCACTTTATACGCACGTTTACCTTAAGTTCTGTATCCGGATGTTCTTGGAGAGAGTCTCAAGCACGTCATTACTAAGGCATGATTAAGCTACCCTACTGCAAGCTACCTTAGGTACCTGAGGTAAGGTGATGGCAGTGACTGCGCTAGGAGTGTTCAACTGTACACGAGTCCAACCAATCCACTTCTCTCGATCTTGCGCCGATTCTTCAGATTCCGTCATGTCACTGCGCTTGCGTCAAGAGCTAGCAACTATTCCTTGGCTGTGCCTACTCGTATACGCTCCCCTTCTCGAGCCAGACAGCCTGGAGGACAGAATACTCCATCTCTTCCACGGTACCCTTTAGGCCCATGGAGAGGGCAGCCCTCGCCACGCTTCTTGATCTCAGCGTGCTTCTGCTGTTCAGCGGGTGTCCCATAGCTCCAAATGATCTTGCTTTCATCTCCCTCGGCCCACCATCCGCTTCCTCCATGCTGACAGATCCTTGATCTCTCTCTCCACGACTTCCGTAGCCTCTCGTAACCTCGCTGCTGCTCTTCATGCAACCTCTTTGCCCATTCCAATTCCCGACCGGGTGCCCATGGTTTGCGGAACAGTCCCCACGTCTTGAGTCTTGCTTTATCCCATAAACAGTAACCCCATTCCCGGAGGTCTTGGCATCTGTCGTTATAGTAATAGACGTGAGTAGCATGCGCCCAGTACCAAGCTTCCACAGGTCCGCTGTCATCGTCCATTGAAAGCTCCGAAATGGCAACAGACTGGAGTTCCACTGCGCTCTGTTCAGAGCTTTCTAGCTCGAGGTCTGGTGACTGTTCTCTAAACGCGGCAGCGAGAAATTGGTAGTCGGAACTCAAGCGGAGACCGAATATTACTTCACGCTCTTCGTAGGTCTCCGCCCTGCTGACTCGGTGCAGATACTCTAATCCTTGCGAGACATAGCCTTCTCTTCCAGGAGTTGCATCCCAATCAAGGCTGTCGTCGATCATCAATTCGCCCCATCCGACGTCATGTTCAACCATATCTTGGAAGGGCACAGACACTTTCCGAATCAAGTAATTGTAAACGCATGCTAACTGCTCGTTCTCCCAGCGTTTGAACTTCTCAAGAAACAATTCTTGCTGCTCTCTACTGCTGAAGCGGTGCTCGTCTTTCTGTGTCTCGCGCTGGATGCGGAACAAAGTACAAAAGAGCTCGAATATGTAGAACGCGGTTTGGATACGGCACAGCTCCTTCGTTGATGGCGGGATGTAGGTGGGTTCTGGAACCTTAGTGATCGGATGGACAGACAAGATAGATGCGCAGAAGTCTTCCGTGAAGAACTGCACATGACTGTGGAGTTTGCTGATCGTGGATGCTTCCGATAATGTCTGTATTGACCGTGGTTGTTGCAAGTAGGACTCAGGATAGCGCTCCAGGAATCTTTCCACGCCCGTCTTGCTCCAAGGCTTGATACATGACGCCTCCCACACTGCGATAGCATGAGGGATAACAGCTGGATGGATCTCGTTCGACAAAACAGTAGTCACGATCAGCGCCTGGGAGTTGGTGAAAATACGATAGAACGAAGAAGATGTCTCTGTGAGCGCGACTAATGAAGGAACATCTCGAAGAGCGAAGAATATCTCGAGCTTGAGCTCAACTGGAAATTCATCCATCACGGCTCAGCGTTCGTGACTATGAGAGACTTAATGGTGAAGTGGCTGTTCTGAAGGACTGAAGCCACTGACGTTGGAAAGCATCTGAGAGATGCGCGAGAGTAAAGTGTTGTGCCGTTGCCACGTCTACGAAAGAAGATAGTGGAGTTCACACTTTCAGTTTTGTAATGGGTAAAGTGATCGTGAAAGTAAAGGTGAATTGAGGGTATGAGTACAGCAACACCAATAGCTCAAGAAACCCCTTTATTACATAAGCAGAATCTAATGTTCTCATCACAATTCTCATGAGTTTCTTCATCCATGCATTTCATGTAGTTGCTCCTATGTTCAAGCCTATTTGCTGCGTCTCAGTCTTTCTTATGTCAATGGACAGGCCAGCAAGCTCCACGAAGACCTGATGCCAACACCTGTATTCCTCACCTCACATATCCAAATGGCTTCTGATTTTACGTGTACGCCATATTCTGTTAAATGAATATGATACCATACTTATGAGATTCGTGTGAGGTTCCTCGGAAGTCCAGGAAACTCTGGCTCTCTACCATTCACTCGTCCGATCAATGATGTCGTCTCAACCACCCATGACCCGCCAGGGTCTTCCGACTCACTGTGCAGAAACCCTCACCTGTTAGCATACTCCTTCTCAGCAAGGCCATACAGCACAGGCTTCCGCGATAGATACAGTGTGTGGGATCACCGAAAGAGTGCTTGACCATTGCCCTTACCTCCTCAGCTCACTTGCTCCTCTTCAGCCCATTTCACTATCCCAATTGACAGCAGCTCCCACCCGCTCTATCCGGGGGAGTAAGACCTCACCATGTCTAGCAACGAATCCGGGAAACGAAGCTCATTCCCATCCTTCGAGCCGAACCCACCCCCCAGAGAAAAGAGAGGATACACCCTCTTCCCAACCGGAGGAAAGCCCCCACCAGCTGAGCATCCCCGCTCACCCCCACATCACGCCAACTAACCCTCCTCTCGACCTCACAGACGTGTCCCACTCCCGAGCCTCCAGCACCGGCCATGGCCAGTACTACCAAGCGAAAGACACGCACCCCTACCAAGGCAAGATGCTCGACGGCTACAACGCCTACAAGACCGCCCACCTCGACTTCAAGGACGCCAGCACGCGCCTCACCGCCGCCAAGGAGCAATGGGCCCCGCCCAAAGACGCCGCCAAGCCCGCCGACATGGCCACCTACGGCCAAGGCAAATCCTACACTCCGGCTGGCCACCGAGCCCTCATCCAGCCGACGGCTGTTGCCTCCGAAGCCGCGTACCAGTGAGCTGACGCCACCCTCTTCGCTTCAACATCACCCCCGTCCACCTCCCCCTTCATGCATTCGCACACTGACGGCCGCCAGAGCATATGCAAGTCGGCAGACCCACACGGAAGAACACATCAGCCGCGCCTACAAGAGCTACGCGGGCACCAACAGCTTCAAGAGCCATCGCAAGCAGACGGTGGAACTGCGTGACAGTCATGGCAACCTGAATCGTGAACTGGCGCAGCATGTCGAGTACAGCACTTCGGTAAGCTGGCATTGCGTTCTTCTTTCCGCCGTCTGCAGAGCTGCGGTTGACGTCCGTCAAGCCAGAGAGAACCCGGTCCGACGCCGAGAGCTCCAGGAAGGGTCGGAAATGAGCCATGTATTCCCAAATGGAATCATATTTCTCTATGTATGATATGGTCTAATCTAAAATAATGCATCAATAAACCCACACAATCTATCGTTCATGACCGAGCCCGTAGTACAACATACTGAGAAAATCACGACCTCCTCCCCCTCCTCCCAACATCCTCTCCCCACTGCACCCGCCCCTGACTGACAGCCGGCGTATCCGCGAACCTAATACCCGGCGCCCTCCTCTCCCTCCGCCGCCCACCCTCATCCTCATCTTCATCCTCATTCGGTTCCGGAACAGGCGCATGCTTAGGCCGTCTCGGTGCGCCATCATCATCGCTATCACTCTCATCCTCGCCCCCCAACGCAGCCAGACGTCTCCGGCGCTCCGCCCGCGTCTCGCCGGCAGCCGCCATGTGCGAGATCTGTCGGTCGAGCGTCGAAGGCCGCCCTGCATCGCGTTCAGGCGAGCCGGCTTCGTCGGTTTTTTTGCTCAAGGCGGCAAGGCGGCGACGACGCTGAGCGGCGCTTTCTTGGCCCGTCGAGTGTTTGGCGACGGAATCGGGGACGGAGTGGTAAGGGATGTCGTCGCCGTGAGAATCGACAAGAGTGAGGCCTTCGGGGCCGTGCGCTCGATCGGGATCGGAGCCGACTCGTTGGAGCTGGGGCACATCGGGCCCGGTGTCTTCTGATGCTGTTTGTTTATCAAGAGGCTTCAGAGTTTGAGTTTGGTGCCGCTGCGGTCGAAATCGCGACTTGGATGCTTGCTCCGCTCTTTTGTGCTCTCTAGCGTGGTCTCGAGCTTCTTGCTTGACCTCCTCGGGTACGTCGCTGTTCTGCACGGCTTCGCATCGAGCTTTGGGATCGAGCTGCTGAATCTGCCTGATGAAATCCTCTTTGTTCATGCGTCGACCGCCGGTGTTGACTGCGAAGCGAATACGATCGTCATCATCGTCCACTATGGCCGATTTCTTGCGCTTCTTTGGTGTGTCTTTCGACGCTGCGTCAGCCGGTCCCGCTTCAGTTTCTGCCTCTTTCGCGCTCAGACCAACCCAGGTACCCATCCGATGTAAACGTTGACGGGTCGCTGCCGGATCAACATAATTGCTACCCCTTCTTGCCAGATCTCCCCGCTTTTTCTTCTCTGGTGTAGGAAGTTGATACTTCTTTACAACTTCCCCATCTTCGTCCTCAACGATGATGGTGTTGCCAAATTGATATGCATGTGCAGGACCACGCTTGCGCTCAGGCGGTGGCTTCTCCCTCTCTTCGGAAGGACCAGCTTCGCTTTGATTTCGCTTCAGACCATGCCAAGTACCGAGCCTCTTCTTCAAATTCCGGTACGGGTGCTGGACGCCATCCTGAACAGCGTGGCGTATTTCCTCGCCTTCGGTCCTCTCGTGTGGATGGTGTTTGCCCTTGGAATGCTCACCACTCGTCTCCCGTCTGAGCTTATCCGCTTGATCCTGGATATGCTGGTTCTTTTCCTGGTCGGTCTCGTCGTGAGTATCTTCCACGCTCAGAACGTTGCCTTCCGAATCCTCAATCACCATTTTACTACCTTCTTGATACGCTTCAACTGGAGGCTCTTCGGCATCTATGAACGCCTCCCTCGCCTTCCTCGCCTCACGCTTCCGATTCGCAGAATCTTGCAGCTCCAGGCCATCCGGTTCGTCATCTGTATCTCGGCTGTCTGGTGATGACTCGGTTTTCTCGTTGAGCGTCTCGGTTGGGCTCTCCGTAGACCCTACAGCTTGAGCTCGCCTCTGGGGTACAATTGCAGACTGACTGATGGGACCGCCAGGGCCCATTCCAGAATCCCATCTCTTTCGTCTCATTGCCGGTCGTTGACTGGAAGCGCGGCTGTTGGGGTTACTAGGGTTGTCTTCTTCCTTTTGGCGTCGTAGGAAATTGCCAGGCATACCGATCGGTGGTAAAGTACCTGGAGGATATTCTGGTAGCTTCTCATTCAATGACTCTGAGTCGAAGTCGTCCTTGGACTTTGACATGGAGTTCTTGGCGACAGATTGAATCCTGGGAAGTCGGTTCATCCACGAAGGGCCGTCCTCATTGACCTGGGTGTAAGACATGGTGATTGTCAACGTATTGATGCGCTTTCCAAGTGTGAAAACGGCGATAGAGGATCCATGAACCAAAATGGAAGAGATGACGAGAAATGTTGTGATAGGCCAAATCAGCTGGATCAGTGCATAATGCTCGGTTCCAGGGGCCGGAAGCTCTGCCAACGGTGTCGTCGATTCGCCTTCGAGCTCAGCTCTAGCGAGAACAGCTACGAAAATGGCTCCGACACCGATGGGACCAAAGTGCCCAGCAAACAGAGCCTCTCTCCAGGTCTTGACATCCGGTATGATCGGTTTCAGCGCCATCATGATGGGTATTCGCCGGAACAGAATGACGAATACCGAAATCACAACGAGTCTCCATGGGGTGAGGCCAATCTGCGGAGCATTGTAGAGTCCCCATGGGATGATAGTTCCCAGATAAACGAAGTAAGCCAAGTTGAGCAAAAGATCTATAACATTGGACACGTGGGACTCTTCGGTTTTCTGGGTGAACCATCCGTCATTACTGAAGCCTACTCCAGCAGAGAAGCCGATAAGAAGGTCATCCATCCCCAGAAGACTTCCGGATCCAGCACAGAACAGTGCCAAGACAAAGTAGAAGACTAGAAAGCTCTCTCTGTCAATCAGTGCTCTTTTCTCCGCCCACTTGATCGCATGTCGGGCAAGATAGCCGACAAGGAAACCGTACACAGCGCCCCAGATGCATTCATATAAGATGGTGAAGCATATCCAGTGAAAGGCAACTTTGTTGGAATCGGGTCGATAACGTATGAGATATAGAGCAAGATAAATGAAAGGAAATGCCATGCCGTCGTTACATCCCGACTCCGCCGACAATAGATCTCGCAAATGTTTCGGTACTCTTTTGGCGAATTTGCCCTTTCCCACGACGGATGAGGCTAAGACAGGATCAGTTGCCGTAACGCAAGCCGCACAGCAGAGGCTTTCAAGCCAGTCTAAAGGAGGAACCATCCACCAGATAAAAAGGCTCGTTACAAGCCATCCGAACGTCATGACGGGGATGAGCAAGAATATCACCGATCTCCAATGCCGCTCCATGTACGACTTCGGCAGCTCGACACCGACAGCAAAACACTGTACCACCAGGACGATGCGCGAAAACTCAAGGGTGATCTGATCGGTATTGCCCCAGGTTCCGGGATCTATCAGGTTGGCCGCATGAGGGCCGAATATAATGCCACATATTGTGGCAACAGTGGCTTCGCCGATGTATAGGCGCTCCTTGACGACAAGAGAACATAACATGAACAAGCTGGTAAAGCCGCCAAGGATGAGGTATACCAAATGGGGCTTGTTGATCGATAGTTGTTCCCACGCCATGTTGAATTTTGGCCCTAAAAGCAACTAGACAGGGCTTTGGCAGGTATTTATTCCAACGCGGACCACGACAAGAGAGTAAGGTAGGTTTGGAGTGTGGTCAAGGCCCGATCCCCCAATCGTTTGTTTCACGCGCCGTTAACTCGTGAGATGGACGTCTGTGCATACGGTAGCTAGTCGCGCCCAGTCGCCGCTCCAACGTGATATTGAAGTCGTTTGATTCGTTGTATTGGTGGTGTAGAGAGGCGGTAGCAAGTGTACCCTCCGAGTGTAAAATTAGTCGTAAGAGCGGAGTGGATAGGAGGTGCGACAGGAGGTGCCAGGAGACAGGAGCTTTGTGGTAGTAAGCTTGATCTGTTGGGCCTTCTCGTGAAGAACCATGTCTATTATAAAGGTTAACACTGAAGGCGTAGTAAAGTTGTAGAGGACCGTACTAACATCTCTAGTGGGCTTAAACGCGTTGTAATCCCAACCGACGCGAAGGCAAGGTGGGCAGGGAGTAAGCAAAAGTGAATTCGATGGCCTAGAAGACGATGCCTCACGAGTCAATGTCTTATGAGTTGAGGATCTCTGAAGGTAGTCAGGGAGGGAATAATCTTTTCATAAAACGGTGAGCTCAGCCAAGCAAAACTTTACCCTTGAGGTTGTTGCCAAGGAACTTGGGAGCCACTGATGATGTAAGCGAGATGGTCAAAAAGCCAATTGGTCAAGGTTCACTCACACCCGGTAAGCTTGTGCGTTTGCCCTTGTTTGCAACATGGATACCTACCTTACCTATGGCCTGGGGTAGTTGTTGTCACTGTGCGAAGGCAATGATCATGGACCGACGTTGTTGATAGATGGGCAAGACAAGGTAGTCTTCCTCCTCAATGGATACAAGCCCCCAATGGGAATGAAGGTGTCAAAACAAAACTATTGGAGAACAAACGAACAGAAAGAGCAAGCTCCTACGTACGAGCAGAATACATCCATGATCAACAGCTGGGAGCAGTCCTGTCATAACCAAGCAGATTCGTTTGTGCCATAAAGCCCGTGCCTCTGATAGATTTTAGATACATGTGCAAAGCCCGACACCACCGCCCCAATAGCGCCATCATGATCAAAGCAGACAAGAGTATGCAATTAGAACGGAAGTTAACTGGCCAAAGTGATTGTTGGAGCCACTGATGAGTTCACCTGGCTCTGAGCAAAGAAGGGCAAATGTACAAAAGGAGGGTGCCCGTAACGGTGTGTTGTGTTTGGGTATGTGACATGGCTATCCAACCCGAAACAGGGTGCTGGGTAAATGCACCTTTCCGGCGAGATATGCGACAGAATGGGTCGAGTTTATGGTATCGGTCATAGAAGTCTTTCGGTGGAGCCCGACGCTTCTCTCCTTGGGGGTTTGGTGACGTGCTTCACCTCTTAACAGTGGGGATCATGGATGGATCGTAACTTCGTGGAACTTCAAACTCCTGCAAATGCTGCCGATGTCCAAACATAGTCACTGACGGTTGGAAACGGAATTCTCGGCTCGCTCCTTCATGTGTGCGGCTTGCGTTTCAAGGGAGCGTGCCATCAGGCGGGTAACTAGATATCATCAGCACCGCATCCGTTGACCCCAAGATTCCAATATTTGCTTACCAGGCCACACCGCTGCTTTCTCAAGCATATAAGCAGTGACGAGGAGGATTTTACTCCCATAACCACAGTCGTGCACGCTAGGTAAGCCGTTCATCGCCGTCAGAGCCGCCATCGTACCCAATCCGCCAATCTCATATGTCATTTTGATTTCGGCACTGTTCAACACCTCGGTGATCTTCTCCAGAAGCTTGCAATCTTCATCTTCCAACAGCATGATACCTGGGACTTGGCCGTAGTCGATGTCATCTTTGCCAAGAATGCCGAGATACCGGCCTACTCTTTCTTGTAATGTCGAGACCCACTCCGCAAGCACTTGGGCGCAGTCGAATGCGCACATGGCCGACTGAATGGGTAGTTCGCGCGAGGTAAAGTCGGCAAAGGTTACACCGAGCTTGTCAGACATTGAGAGTGAGTCTGCGGCATAGAAAGCCGCCTTCCTCAGATGACGTTCGCGTTTCGAGGATTGCCCCGATTGCTGTGTTTGACTTGCAGCATAGTTTGGCAGCGGTTGAACTGACGTAGTTGTCTCCGTGACATGCAGATCCGGTGACGAGACATTAGTGCTTGGGGACCCGCCATTGTTGCCATTGGTGGACGCAGAGGAGTCCGCATGTTCTGAATTGGAGCTTCTAGAGCTTGGGGTATGTTCGGCATGCTGAACGACTTCGGCTCCTCTGGCCAGCTCGTCGGCCATCGCATCGTAGTCCCGTTGCCAAAATGCCTCCTTTGACCGACCGAGGTTGACAAATAAGCGAACGTAAGCAAGATCCAGAAGAGGAATACTGTCTGCCGACAGTGGGCCCATTCCAAACGGATTCGGCCTTTCCAAGCTATGCTGGGGATCGCTCGCCCAGGCCGCTTGCCATGCTTTGAGCGCGGGCTCGATGTGGGCATGCATTGCTTCCGTCTCCTGCGTCGTCCATTGCCGGCCCAGATGTCGCTGCCGCGTCTCCCAGATGTAGTTATGCAGGGCGTTGATCAAAACCAAACAGCCGAACGTACTAGGCCTGAGCTCACTCTCGGGAAGATCGTCAAGCTTGAAGCCAGAGCCAAATGGTTGATGGTACGATTGAGCCAGACGGTGCTGTTGTTGCTGTCGTTGACTCGCCGTGAGAAGCGAAGTCAGTGCGGCCGAAAAAGGTACCGCATTCTGCTCTGCAGCTGCAGCGCCACCCCTTGCATACCAGTCCTGGGGTGAGTCAGCGGCCCACAAACCCTCAGCACATGGAAGATCCAGCCTGATCTCGGAGTTGGTTAAAGCTGGTGCATGGTTGTAAGCCGACACCAAAAGGCTAGAGAGAATGAAGATCGCATAAAGCGTGCGCTTTCGTTCCTCGACCAGCTTCCAGTTGTGCCATTCCGTGTAATCGCTCATGTGAATCTGCTGCGGGTTGATGCTCCACGGATCGCCGCTCCTTCCATCATCGCCCATATGAACATCTTCGCTCCCCGCCCGATTATTGAAGGGTTGAAAGGGTTGATTCTTAGGTAAGGATCCGGGTGGCAAAGGCTTTGCCAATTCTGCGGCCCGAGCTAGACTGACAAGTGCAGCACAGTGTGTTATTGCTATATCACCGGAAGTCTTGTCACCGCAATTGTGGCCATATATGACGTTCAGAAGCATCGCTTGCACCAGCCATAGAGGTGTGTTCTGTACCGAGTTCTCGTTGCCGGTGTTGGATCCATTGAGAGCTGCCGACATATCTGCCTTACGCCTCTCCTCGAGGTAGAGCTGAATCATCTTCTTGGCCGACTCGAAAAGTTCCTTCGAAGCCGCAGTATCAGATTCATACAGAGCGCCAATCGCGGCCATTGCCAGGATCAAACATCCTCCGCCGCCGGCTATACCGGACTGGCTAAAACCAGAATGACCCCTGGCGGCGCGCAAGTTGGTCGTATAGGCAGGGGAGTCGAATGTCAGAGACGGAATATGCAAGAAAGGAAGATGCGGATGGAAATAGTGGATATACGCGGCCACATAGCGCTGTAGGTCGTAGGTGCTTGGAAGAGATACAGAGCTAACGCTTCGAGGACGGGTTGCGAAGGCCGGCGAAAGAGGTGAGCTCACTGACGGTTGAGGGTACTTTCGAGAAGAATGACTGAAAAGAGAGGGTTGGGAAAGAGTTGTAAGAAGAGCTTGCCGGGTGGCATCGGTGATCGAGTCGGTGGATACGGATGTCACGGAGCTTTGCCGGTTGCTACCGCAGTGTGAGGCTGATGAGTTGGAAGGTGTGTCCGCGCTGGACACCATTGGCGGATGGAAGTGATGACTGCGCATTCCCGGTAACATCGATAATGGATCCATGCCAAGCAATGGTGGAGGGGTGGAGAAGTATGTCTCCGATACGCCAGTCTGGCTCTGCAGTGATTTTGGAGATATTGTGCCAGGAGGCGGGATCATGTCTGGGAAGGTAGGCCCAGGCAGTTCCAACGAGTAAGAGTTTGGTGTGTTCTGAGCTGGAGGCAACATGGGATGTTGCCATAATGAACCGGAAGTTTGCGTTGGATCGTTGGAACCGTCCAGCATGACTTCACTAATGCCACTTTGACTCGCGGTACTGATGGCAGAAGGCGACGAACCGTCGATAGCATGCTCATTCGTATTACCAAAAGACATCTGGTTATCAAAGCCACTCATCCAGTCGAAGTTGTTGTCATCGTCCATCATCGCCTGGCTTGCAGACATCCCTGGAAACACTTGGCGATAGGGGGATGTTGGAGTATCCAACGCGAGAGACTGTGGGGAACCGCTAAAGTGCAACTGGGCTGGATTGATTGTCGAACCCGGGCCGAACATGAAGCTTTCGAAACCAGTGCCAAACGCTCCATAGGGTGGAGCGGTACGGAGTCCACCGGCCAGGTCGACGTTCAGACCGTGTGTCTCCAACTTAGGAAGTCCGTGAGCGTTTCCGTGATGACCTACAGCGGACGACATTCCTTTATAGTCATACGCGCCTGGACCCGGAAGGGGATTCAGACTGGCGTGATGGCTGTGGCCGATCCCCATATTCCCACCTCTGCCAACCGAGGAATTGGCAGCTGCTAGCATCCCTAGGGTTGCGTTGTCGACGTGGCTGATGGTGTTCGCTCGAGGCCGCATGCCAGCAGCACCTACACCACCGGATCCTCCAACTCCGCTGTTGACAGTCGAGTTTTTTCGCACCCGACCAGCTCCACCGGTTGCCGTGGTGCTCGAGCTCTCTCGCCTTCCACTCCTTGGCCGCGACGACGGAGTTGCGGTCATATGCAACTTCTGCTGATGGCGAAGTAGTAAGTCACGTCTGGCAAAACACCTGGTACATTCGGGGCATTCAAACGGTTTCTCCTTGGTGTGCGAACGCTCATGACGCTTCAGATGCTCGAGTCGAGCGAAGGACCGCGAGCAGGTCCCACACACATGCGGTCTCGGTTTGTCCGTCTTTGGCGGTGGGAAGTTTGGGACACCAGTCTGCGGAGTGTTGGCGGCCTTTGGACCGTTTGGGCGGGCTGGAAACGATTGACTTAGTATCACGTTTATACTAATCTGAAAGTGGACAGGAAAAGGATGTTTGGGTATGAGAACATACCGTTCCCATTGCCGGCAGTCGGTGATTCGTTGGCGGCATTGGTAGTCGCAGTTGTCGGAGTCATTACAGGAGCCTGTAGGATAAGCGTGTCCGGAAGCATGGTCACTGTGGGTATGTACTCTTCGTGTCGTGGCTTGGGGAAGACCTGGTTTCCATAAAAAATTGTCGCCAGGAAATGCGGGGGCCTAGCAATATCTGGAAATGGTACGGCCAGCCGCTTCTATGAAGTTTTGAGGATGTCGATAGACAACTGTAGATGAACCAGATGCCTTGTTCAACAGGCTCTGAATATCAGAGTGAAGCTTCAAGACCCGTGCGTTGAATGGTGGAATGGGCAAGAGGCGAGGCAAGGCTATGCCAGTGGAGGGCAGTTGTCAAGAGTGATATCGATCAAAGGGACTCCGTGGCAATGCACCGTCGTCGCCAGTCTCAGTCTCCGGGCCGAGCAGTTTGATGAGTCTGTCACAGGAGTAAGGATGAGAGATGGAGAAGCCAGTAAGTCAGAAGTCGGAGCTTACCTGGGAAGATGCTCAATGGCATGCGTGGTTGGTCGAGTTGTGCAGATGCGGCCTGTTGCAGGCAACCGATGCGAAAGGACGAATGAGAAACGGTAAACGACAGAGAGAGGATCGCGCAATTGATACTCGAGAGTCAATGCCTTTGTCTTCCTCTTACAGCCTCGTCGCCCAGGTTTTCGAGTGCAGAAGGGACTGTTGCGACAAGGCAGTAGTCCTCGAGGTGGCCCGTCCAGGTAAGTAGGTTACGTTGGGTTGCAGCCGAAGATGAGCGTCAGAACTGCTTGTTGCTTTTTGGGAAAGCCAACCCCAAGAATTGGCTACCTTATGTGGGCGAGCAATGAAAACCTGGAGTAACGGAATTAAGCGCTGCTTCTTTCCAGGCACCCTGTGTGTAAGAATAAGCAGAAACACTACTCCAGCGTACGTACTGGCTTTGGCTTTCGGTGGAAGCTCGATCTCTCGTCTTTTAGAGCGCGGGCCCGGTTGCTCTACTACTAACGAGAACGGGCAGCGGGCACAGACCACCGGCTGAGGGTCCAACAATTGCCTATTAAACCTGCAATGCTATGAAGATCAATATCGAAGCTGATGCTGAAGCTGAGCCTGCCTTGTGGACAGAGGAAAGAAGTCGTCGAGAGCAGTATCTTCTGATTGACAGCTTGATTGAAAGATTGATTGACTGAGTGGTTGTCAGACCTGAGCTGCGAGTTTCTGCCGCGGTCGGAGATGGTTGGACGCTTGAGCCTTGTCTGACCGAGGGCCGCCTTGAGTCGGGTAAGGTAAGTAAAGTAAGTACGGTAAGGTATGTAAAGTAATCGGGCAAGATATGTATGGTAAGGTACCGAGGATGGTAGAAAGTAAAAAGTCAAAGTAAAAAGCAACAGCAGGGAATATTATCATTGGCAATAATGGAAAGCTGACTCGTTGGAAAGATTGAAGAATCAGCTCAACATTCAACAGTGATGGATAAGTTCAGATAATTTCATATCAGGTACAGATATGTTGTTACCATACTGATCCTGATATTGCTTGTCGTCTTCAATAATACCAGGTTATACCAGGTTATACCATATAATACCAGATTATATCTAATGTAGTTACTTCGAGAGTGATCCGAAGCTTCCAGGTTCCAAAGGTAATTGCCGCTAGCTTACTTCGTCCTTACCTTAAGGTACGACATGCCCATCAGGTGCTCATGCTGCTCAACCGGACTCATACCTTACTGTACTGTATGTCCATGCACAATGATAAATGATAATACTCATACCTTATAGCTCCTCTATGGGAATGGAATTTCTGACCAAGGACCTACCGCGTGCCTGCTTGCTACTCGAGTACAGTACGGAGTAGTCTCCTGCTACCTCCCTTGACCTTCCTTCGTTCGATCGGTACAGGCAGGTACGGTAGGAAAGCAGAGACGCATGGTACTGTACTCGAGTACATCCACGCACGCAACAGACGGCTCGGTGCATTTGCAGCAGTAGCGGCGGCGACGAGTGGCAAGCACCAGCCAGACGAGTGGACAAGGCATATCCCAGGCAATCAGAGATGGCTTGAGAAGCGACTGGTACCGCTTACATGCAGCATCCTTGCGGTGGTGGCGCGGTCAAACTCTGCTCGGGGTGCGTGTGTGTGTGCTGGAGTCGCCTCACACAAATCATTTTCCACCCCGTCTCGTCTTGCGTGCAGAAGGAAAGGCCGCTCTAGGTAACTTACATTGGCGTGAAAGGCTAAAGGTTAAGCTTGCCTTAGCGGCAATTTGATCGGCGGCGTTCATCTCTGATTAGCAAGGGCCCTAAGGTAAGATATGGTTCTTCTGCTCGTGGTGCTTGGATTATTATTACTGTGCTTGTGTTTGTGGGAAAGGAGAAGGATGAACGCGTACCAGGTAGTTATTAGTACTTCGCATGGATTATCCGGATCTTCCATGTCAAGTTGTTCGTTGGTGTCGTACGATCCCAGGTGGATAGGATAAGGTAGAGAGCATGAACCTTAAAGGCCTGCAGGCTGTATGGTTCATGTCGAGTCTTCCACACAGGGTAAGGATTCGGTGCGTATGCAGGCCATGGAGACGCAGGATTCCGAAGAATCTGTGACGAAGCCCGTTTTCTGCTGACATCTGAAACGTGCAGAGAACGTGTGCAGAAATATAGATGGACGAGGCTCGCCGACGTCAAAGCGCCGTCAGACAGCTAACTCGAGGTACAGTATAATACTTTGTAGGTACACTACAGTATGATAATAATATGGTTTAGGTTTCAGCGTCTGCTAGGCCCTTTACTGCTGGAGCAGTATCCTCATATCGTTGCTCGACTGGTGAGCCACTTGGTCGACGACGAGGCAGCATTCCAATGTTTTTGCCAGGACGATTGGACCATAGGGCAATTGGCCATATCGGTGCGAGTACGGCTGCTTCTCCGTATACGAAGTAAGTATATGATTCATATGGTCCAAATGCCACTGACCGAGGAATGCCGGCTGCCGGCTGCCACATGGAATCCACCAGCCTTCAACGGATCAGCACGCCGAATTTCTAACCGCCACAGCCGCTTCTTTCTAGGCCTGGGTCGTAAACAAGTACTCCGTCGCTCGTTACAAGATACCTTCAGAGGACGACTGTTTCCGCTTCTTGTCTAGCACCCGCTTTCTGACGACTCAGAAGACAGGCTGACTTTGTATTTCAAAATTTGGATTCCTACCCACCCAAACTACCCATATACCGTAAGGTCGGTGTCACCATCGCACATTAATTATTGACCTGAAAATCCGGGGTCAAATCCAAAGCCGGCTCGAATTCAATTTCAAGTTCAAGAGCGAGGGTGGAAGCAAAGGAAGCTGTTCGCAGGCACACTGGTCTTTGATTGGCTTCGCTTACAGCCCATTCACTTCTGACTGTATCTTCTACTGGACTGTTGTTTCAATTGATGTAACTTACGGTATGTTTACAAAGCCTGTTGTTTTCATTACCAAATATGGTTTGATTGAGAGTCGACACATGACCAAGTGACCCTAACACACCTTTACACCAACGACTTTACCTTGCCTAAGGTAGTAGAGGAGCCTACCCGCCTCTAGCAGTCACTGACTTCCAGGTTCCCAGTCTATTACTGTAATGTAACTCTAAGATATCCTACCTACCTGACACTACTACAATAATATGCCGCGACAATAATAATCAGAGCAAACTTCCTTCTCCAAGCTAACCTGGGACCACAACAGTCCGAGGTCCGAGGACATGGACCATGCTGTTGACCTGCCATGCTGTTTACCTGTCTCTCCGTCGGTCAAGACGTCAAAGCTAGCAGACAAAGACCTACCATATGAGATGGATCAATCGTCTTTCTCGGCATTGATATTTGGAGTCTCAGCAGTATCTCCGTCAGTATTGAATATTTGCTGTCTAGGAAGTTCTCAGGGTCCATTCTTGGCGCTACTTTCATACTATCCTACATGGCATCCCACCATGTCGATGTGGCTACCTTGCCTAACATTATATACCTCCGTAGTTCCTCTACTACCAGAGATCCACAGCAGCTAACAAACTTTCGACAAGACTCTGTGGAACACGGAGGTGTAAGAGGTTGTGGAGGGAATTCCGGGGCGCAAGGTACGATGTTACCCACACCTTCTCCTGCCGAGACTCGAGAGCCACAACCAACTCCTAACGCTCATAGTTTCGAGATCATCGCGGCTCTGTTCCGGCCAGCGTCCGCGTCACCTCTCTAACGCCAGAACCCACTCACACTCATCAACGGTTCGCAGCGCTGGCAGCAGATCCCTCGGAAGGGGGCTTCGCAAACATTCTTCCTACTGTAGGAGGTAGACTTGACGCAAATAATTATGGTGGCCGCGGATCGCCTCGTGTGTGTCTGCGTTTGACGGTTCCTTTCTTGGTGAAGAATACTTGTACTTGGCCCGAGGAACTCTGCATTTACTTCGCCCCTAAGATCTACTTCGTACAAGGGAGAGTTTGATTATTAACGACGCTTCTCGATGTAGTTGGTACCGAGGGATGCCCAAGCCTTGTCGCAGGCAGGGAACTTTCTCCACTGGGTATCATCCGCTCCGAGGGTTTCATCAAAAGAGTCGAGTTGTCCGTCGGCCTTACGCTGTCTAATAACGAACCCCGTGGGGCTTTGCCGTGCCTTTCCAGAGTTCTCCCCAGAGAGAAGTGGTATCTGTACTCTAGGGCTTCCCCAAGTCCTAGAACACTATAACAGGTCCTTGTCCATCGGAGCCATGGCAGAACATTCTTCCCAATAGCCAGCAACGAAATCCGGCCGGCTTTTCTATCCGAAGCATTGTACCAGTTTGTCCCTTGAGAGAAGTGACTCGCAGGAGCCCAATTCCGTCTCAATTATTGTCAACGGCGGCGTCCTTCATCTGCGCCGTTGATGCAGGTGGAATTCGTCCGATTGTTTGCATGCGCAGGTGTGTTTTGCAGCTGTGCTACGTCATGGCGTGCTCGAAACATCCCACTTCGCGCGCTCTTCGCTCTTCACTCACCCCACCTGCTCTATTAGGATTAGCCCGACATTCAGGCGACAATGGATGAAATTGGCTCATCACTTCCATCCTGATCTCTATATCATTGACCTGCGCTCATCTCAACAGTTGCCAATGAGCAGTTGACATCTCATGTGGTTCAGTACATGTAGAGAGCACACTCATGTGGTATAGTGGGCGTTGTCATCCAGTCATTGACATGACTGCCAGACTACCTGCCCTGTGCCACTCATTGTGAAGTTCCTCCATATACTCGTACATCTTCGGCATTGATTTGGTGTCTCAACCATGAGAATTACTAATTGGCATTGTTTTCACTTGGGTTCCTGTGGGAGGACAGGTTCCGAGATCAGTACAGGCTTCTGCCGAAGATTCTGTCATATCAATCAACAATTATCTGTCTATACAAACGTGGTGAGAATGGGCACCATTTTCGTGCTTAGACAGGACCTCAGTGCGCATTGAAACCATCATATACACACAGCTTTCGTGTTTAAGCACGCTCGGGCACTTTCTATCTACTTTTCAGTCTTTCTTGTATTGAGTTCCACTGCGGTATTATCTCTCCGCATTGCTGATTCGACTATCAGCTGAGATATTCAGTCGTGAGATGATCTCGTTATAGCGGCTCTTGGGTCCACGACACTACTATGGCGCTTTCTGCTGCCATAGTAGGTCAAGTCGAGGCAGCATATTTTCAGCATCTGACCTACTTAGGGCTCATGAGGAACATCATGTATGGGATCTGAGCTAAAGAGATACCGATTGCACTGATGTTTACTGCCATTCGGTGGGCGAATGTCTGGTGCTGTACCCATCACTCAGCCCTACCAGAACTACTACTATCACTGCTAGAACTACCTCTTCCACTGCCACTTCCACTACCATTAATTGCAGCGCCTTCTTGGGCGTCACCTTCACCTTCTGCGCCCTCGCCATTACTAGGAGCAGCACCAGCCTCTCCTCCAGACCCTCCAGGGGCAACATCACCATCAGCTGCTTGAGCACCACTGGCGACACCCTCAGCACCCTCAGCACCCTCAGCATGTTTCTTTCTCTCCTTTTCAATCTTGTGTTTTCGTTTCTTCCCCTTCCTCGCCATCCCGAGACCGATTTTGCCCCAGAACCCAACCTTCTCCTTCTTTCCGCTTTCCCCTTTCTTTCGCGCCTTTTCTTTCCACTCTCTCAATCCCTTTCCCGTCGGCGCGCGTCCTACCCCCCCGGCAAAGAACCAAATCACTTTCGGCACGCGTTCGCCGTGGGCCAGACCTTTCGAACCCGCACCGCCGCGAAGACTGAGGCGCGGATGTTTGTTCGGATTCGTTGTTTGTGAGCAGGGTGTCGGGAGGTAGCCTGAGTGGTCGGAGTCAGAGTCGGAGTCCCAGCGAGCTTCCATATTTGGCTTCCGTTTCCTTTCCGCAGGGTTGAGCACCGGACAGAATCGGCGGTACACGTGCAGAAAGCCAAGGGATCTCTCCTCATCCCTTTTGTTCGCAAAATCCAACGCTGCCTCGCCACCCGACTGTATCGGCGAGAAGGACAACGAAGGTTCGCTCTGCTCTCGCATCCGCTTACCACCTCTCAGCTTCTCTTGCTGATCCTGATCTCTGCATTCTATCCGCCTCCATCGAAACTTTTCTCTCCTTCCACTCTGGACATCTCTCCTACACCCTCTATTTTTATTTCCGCCTTTCTCTTCCCCGTATGTACGCCGCTCACCATCACCCTCATCGTCCTCGTCTCTGCCACTATCCCTACCCATCTCCATCTCCCTCCAATATCCCCGCATCATCTCCCCACCGCCACCATCACCGTCAACGAAACCTTCCGCGCCAAATCGCCACGAAACCCCCACCGACCGCTCACTCGGATCGAAACACATATCTCTATATCCGAACCCAACCGAGATACAAGATGGCCAGATGCCCTCAAGCCCGTCCACAACCGTGTCACGGCCTCCGGCAATCTCCATCGATGCTCTTGGGGTTCCGACCTCGTTCTTGTCTCGAGTCATGGGTTGCGGCTCTGGACCTGGACTTGCAGGAGACGACGAACCGCTGGCGGACTGGGGCGTGGAGGAAAGGCTGAGAAGGGCGGGAAGGCAAGATACGGAGGAGTTGACTGGACGTTGTATGAAGACGGGACCGGACTGGGAGCAGGGGTCGGTGATTCTTGGGGGAGCGTTTACTGTTGAGGTTTTGGGTACGCAATAATGTCGCTTGTTATTTCTCCTATTTGGCAAGCGGGTAGCGGGTGGAGATATGGGATACGTTGGTGTCACTTATCAAGATGGGTGGTGATATGAGTTGAGAAGGAACGGAGATAGGAAGGAGAAGGGCGCTATTAGGGACGGGTTTCGAAGGGAATAGCGGTCTGGTGTCACTGCCGCTGCCAAGACGGATCATTGGCGGGTGGTGAATTCAGTGTATTGACAGCGAAGTGGTGTTTGCTAGCTATGGCTCAATTCACAGTCTATCATCCATCTCCTGACGTCTAGAATTGAATAGCAGTCTCCGCCACCACCGGCATCACCACACCAACTCTATTGTTCAGTGCCATACGATGCTGTGAATGCTCTCCTCTCCTCTCCTCTTCTCTGCTACTCAAACACTAATCGTCTTGAACACCCTAAACACCCCAATATCAGCACCCACCTACCATCACAGCAAGCCCAAAAGGGAAGACAGAACAACATACCCGAAGCCCATCTCACCCGTCGCCATCACGACCCCAGGAATCTGCCGGTGCCAGTGACATTCCTTGACCATCTCGACATAATGCAGAAACAGCAGTTGCGGCGGCACGTCCGGCACGCCCGCGGTGTCGCGACTCTCCTCGTCGTCCAGCTCGACGGCCAGGTCCCACAGCGTCAGCGTGTTGTCGGCGGCCGCGACCGCGACGATGCTGTCGTCCGTCGGATGCCATTCGATGCTGGTGATCTGCTGCTTGTGGAAGTTGAACGAGGCGACGGGCGTCGACGTCGAGGCAACCGAAGACGCGGGCGGCTTGCTGGAAGCGGACGTGGATGTGGAGCTGGAGGCGGCGGAAGGGGTAGATGCCGAGCCGGACTTCCACTGCCGCAGGTCCCACACCGCCCATTCGCCGTCCTCGGCACCGGTGGCGAGGAGGTGCACCGTCTGCTGCGACCACGACATGACGTTGACATCGGTGGCACTGACCTGGATGCTGAGGGCGGGCCGGTGCGACTTAGAGCGCACGTCCCAGACGCGCACCGTGCCGTCGGAGCCGGCGGAGGCGAAGACGTTGCGTTCGTTGGGCGACCACTGCACGTCTTCGACGCTACCGGCGTGGCCGATGAAGGGCCGCGAGTCCGTGGCCCAGCCGCCGCCGTCGGTGCGCGTCGTGACGTAGATGGCGCCGTCGTTGTCGCCGGTGACGAGCTTGCCTTGCGGGATCAGCGGCGACCAGTCGAGGGCGTAGCCTTCGGATTTGTGCATGCGGAGGGTCGAGATGGGTTTGGAGTGTTGCGGGGTGATGATGGTGCCGGGGTGGTCGAAGGAGGTGAGGTGCGGGGTGATGTCGTGGATCAGGACTTGGGTGGATTCGGTCATGGTGGCGGTTAGGGTTGTGGGCGGCTTGGACGAGTCGGCTGGTGGGGATTGGTGGGCGCGGATCCGGTTCGTTGTGGAGTTTAGAGGTATGGATTTTGTCTCGAGGATGGGCTCTGCCGTTTCCTCGTCGTCGTCCGCCTCGTCGTCGGAGTCGGAGTCGTCCCTTTCGCGGTCCATCCGGCTTAATCCGCCCAGCTTCATCACCATGAGTTCGTTCTCTTTCTCCCGCCCGGCTTCGGCTTGCGTCCCCGCAACGGCGTATACTGTCGCCGGATATGCTTTGCGATTGTCCCCTAGATTATCTCGCACGATGTCGAAAGAAAGGCAAGGCCATGTTGTAGTCAAAGTGTGTAGCATATCGTACGTAGATGGATCTGGCGCCAACGTCTCTCCCGCGGCCAGTTTACTGCGTCCTGGAATGAAAGTCTGCTGATCTACATCCATAGCATCTGCCCATCTTTTGTCAGCAACATAATCGTCAAAAGGGACTGCGAGTGTCGCACTCTGGCACTGCTGCGCTGGAGACCTCGTAATGCCGGTGTGAACCACGTACCCCGACGCTCTTCGGCTTCTCGTTCCTCGTCCGGTCGCCCATCCACCCCTGCCTCGAATATCTCATCCTCGCTCTCATATTCGTCTTCGAACTCGTCCTCGAAATCGCCGACACCGTTGCCGTTTTCTTGCTCTTTCCTTTCCTCTCTGTCACCTGATTTCAATGGCACACCTTCGTTCTCTGAAGGGTCTGCAGGTCGTTTACTCATTGTGTCTCATGCTCGACAGGGGACGTTGCTCGGCAGGTTGCGTTGGAGGTGTTTCTATGTGCAACCTCGATGGACTTTACTCGGACCGATTGATTAATTTAAAGATGACGCTATACCTCTTCGAGATGTTTAGGCGAGTTGGGACGTGCAATCGTCTCTTCACAACGTGGGGACCTACCTTAGCTACATTATGTCTTGAGTGGATGCCAACACTTCTAGTCACGTTTGACCGAGCTCTAGTTTGTCCAACACTCTTTCATTGACACTCCCAGTCGCATTGAGTGCATCCAGACACTCGTTGTCTGCAGAAACGCGGTTCGTTCGTTCCTTTAGCTCACACGCGGTTAAGGCTGAGCCTCTCGTCTGCCACTCAGGTGTGAGAGTCTCCAACACATGAATACTTGTGGTGTTACCAAGACCGGGGTCCGAATTAACTGATCGTCTTTCAATTAGAGCCCATCCGTCAGTCCTACTAATCGTATATCGATTCCGGTCAGCAACCTTGAAACTCCACAGCATCTTTCCGGCGAGCATCAACATCACAAAACCTCCTTGTGAACCCAATCATGGACATCGACCCTCAGCAAGACTCGGCACCTTTACCGCCTCTCGAGAACACCTACGCATCACAGCATGGAAACGTACCTGATCAAGATATGGGTGGCACAGAGCACCATATGAGTTCAATGCCCACTGGCGCCTACAGCAACGGCTACGGTAACGGCCAAGTACAGCATCCAACTCATCAAACATCACAATCAGCCGAATATCCCTCACCTCATCAGACATTCTCTCCACCACCCGATGCAGATCCCAACGCTCGCTATCCCTCGCCCAACATGTCATACCAACAGCAGCCAATGCAGGCCATGTCGAGGCCTTCATCTGGCCTGTCTGGTTCCGGAGAGCGATATGGGTACTCTAATACATACCAAGAGCAAAACCAACGTTCTTCACACCAAGCTGCGGAGGCAGCACGGAACAAGAATAGTGTGGTCATCAAGGTTGGCATGGTGGGTGATGCACAGATCGGCAAGACGAGCTTGATGGTCAAGTACGTGGAAGGAAGTTGGGATGAGGATTACATCCAGACATTGGGTAAGCCGGTTGGTACCAGGGACCGTTTGATATGCTAACAAGTGTAAAGGTGTCAACTTCATGGAGAAGACGATTTCCATTCGCAACACCGAGATTACTTTCTCAATCTGGGATCTCGGCGGTCAACGGGAGTTCGTCAACATGCTGCCACTGGTTTGTAACGACGCTGTTGCCATCCTCTTCATGTTCGACCTCACCCGCAAGAGTACCCTCAATTCGATTAAGGAGTGGTATCGGCAAGGAAGAGGTTTTAACAAGACTGCTATTCCTTTCCTCGTCGGAACGAAGTACGACCATTTCGTCAACTTCCCAAGAGAGGATCAAGAAGAGATCTCAAACCAAGTCAGTTTCTATCAACAAGTCATCGTGATGCTGGCGTGCTAATATCAATTGAAGGCCCGACGTTTTGCGAAAGCAATGAGAGCGAGCCTAATCTTCAGCAGCACGAGCCACAGTATCAACGTACAGAAAGTAAGAAAGCTCTGCTTCCCACCTGTCACTGGAAGACTAACAGGAGAACTAGATATTCAAGATCGTTCTCTCCAAGGCCTTTGACCTCAAGTGTACGATCCCAGAGATTGAGAATGTTGGCGAACCTCTCCTGCTATACCAATCAGTCGTCTGATTCCCATCCACTCCTCACAAGCACCAATGTGCCTGCGGCGAGCAACGCTTATTGTGCCGCGAGCGAGTGTATGGAGTTTTTCTTACGAGCTACTTCGGAAAAGCGAGTTCGAGAGATGAGTAGCTTAGACAACCGGTCTCGACGCGTGTACACGATCTTTGCTGCTCGAATGTCTTCGGAGTGTTGTCTTCAGCGTGGTGCTTGGCGGAGCTTGGCGGAGCTATGGTGTAATATGAGTGCCGTGCGGTGCTTACACTGGCTTTCAGAGCGATATGTACTTTAGCTCGAACACTGGATAGCTGTGGCAATGAGACCAATGGATAATGGATCTACGGGCATCTGCTAGTTGTAGGAAGGAGTTCACTTTGAGAATTGACGCGACCCACATGTGGAGACTGGATATGTACCTTACTCTGGAGAGTCTTATATCTCAGACGCTAAGGCAGGTACGAAGTACCTTAGGTACAGTAGTAGTCCCGTCCGGTCCATCAACAAATAGGTACCAAGAAGCCTTCTCCAGAATGCTCAGGCTTGAATAACCTAGCTGCCACTAAAATGAATGCGCCTTTGAGGCAATTGCACAGAGGACATCAGACAATCCTGCATGCCAGTCGTTGGCTCCAGAGCCGGCTCACGTACGAATCGTTTATGCATGACGGTCACGAGGCGGCGCAGCTCTAGTTTGTGAATCAGTTCATAGAAAGTTGTTCCTATTCATTTACACTATGTAGAGTATATATAGGAAATGATGACTAAGACATAAATAGAGACACTTAATAAGAGATGAGTAAGCAATGATATTACATTCTTCTTTACTGCATAGTCACAACAGTTCACTGATGTGAATGCAGAGATTTGCTTGACATTCTGTAAAATTTCTGTCTATAGTTCACATTCACATTGTGTTATCTCACTTCATATCACTATTATTGTTCAAAAGCAGCTAGAAGTGCAGATTGTTGTTGTTATAACAGTAAAATGAATTATTCACTGTTTATATTATTTATCTATATCATCAGTCACAATCTTTCAAAAAAAATTCTCTTCTTCTTTCTTTAATTTTCAATTACACTTCAACTTTTAATCACTACTTCATCAACTTATCACTTTTTTATTCACTTTATCATCATGTAAACTTTCATAATATATTTATAGCATATCATTAATGTTTTATAGATCATCTCTTAAGATTTATATTTCACATTGTGTTGCTGTCACTTCATCATCAGATGCAGATAACAACAATTTAAATTAAAAAAAATTTACTTTTAATTGCATTTACAAGATTACTGATCATTTCTGTCTTAAGAAAAGCTTACAAAACTTTTTTCTCAATATGTTGTTGTTTTAATTTCAATTTAAAAATTAATAATACATAAAGTTAATTAAGCATTCTGCTTTTAATATTGCTTTCTTTTTTCTCTTTAATAAATTAATTATTAATCAGCTCAGCTTCTCATTACTTAATGTTTTGATCAATCTACTATTAAAGAGTTGACTCAGAACTGAGCTCAAGATGTTGTTAATAATTTAATAGTTAATTCTGCATATCAATATGAATTCAGATTGTTTTTGTACTCATTAAATATATTGTGAAGCTGCTGTCATTTATATTTATTGTGAACTCACAAGTCTCTTATCTATAAGAGACTGATGAGTAAGGTATGTAACAATGTGAGACACTACATTACAATAGCTATTCAATGAAGTTCTGATGTTAAAGTCTTGTATTGATAAAGACTAACAACTAAGAAACTTAAAAGATTTGTATGCAAAGACTGTCTATATAGTACTTTGCTTATCAATTATTGCATAAGAGATTTAGTATAAGCATATAATGATATTATAACAATTGTCTTCTCTTCTATGTGCTGATTCTTCAGTGCATTAATGTATCACTGATGTTATAGATACATCATGATTGTGTGAAATCAGATCAGCAAGATGTAAGTAATGATTTACTTAACTTCTTATGTATTTTGCTTGTTGTCTATCTCAGCTAAGCTGATGATCTTGTGCAATACTTTAAGTTTGTCATATTTAAATAGATGATGATTCAGCTTTGTTTAATGATGAATAACATACAAAACATAAGTAAGATTAACTTTTCTTTATTTCTGAATTGATTAAATTGATGATCTCTTTGTTCAGTTGCAATATATAAGAAACTCTTTCTCACATATAACTTACACTCATTTCATCTTCAACATCTTAATAAATCAAAGTCATAGCAACTCTGTGACTTTAAATGGTGCTTCTCTCTCATAACATCTTGTAAATGACATGACAGCAACAGTGTAGCAACATTGACATCATAATCATTAAAAAAAATAAAAGAGATGTTTTTTCTGCTGTGTCTCTCATTAAGAATTCAGCAGAATTATCAGTAATTTCTGTATATATAGCATTTAAGACATTAATGTGTTCTAACAATGTTGCAGCCTAAGAAATGCACTCATACAAGTATAAAGAAATACAACAATAAATCTTTAAGTTTCTGTTGCTCTCACTATCAGACACTGTTCATTCATACAATCTCAAATGCTGACAAGTTAACAAACTCATCAGAATCAGTTCTGAAAACTAAGTCTGTAAGAGCTAAGTCAGTGAAGAATGTAACAGACATTGTAAGTAACATTGTTAACATACTTGCTTCACTGAAATGAAACTCAGAAACAGAACAAGATAAAAATGAATACTGTGCACAAGAAATGTAAGTGTCTTAAGGTAAATCTGCTGACAAAATGTTTACACAATGATGATGAGATGCACATTCTAAATAATATTGTTGTGTAAAAGAGACAGAAACAGAAACCCTGCTGTTGCATGTAGATATAGTTGTATTTATTCAATCTTTTCAATGATGAAATGTCATCTTTTCACACACTGCTTTCTCAAGCTGCAGATGAGCCATTATTAATGAACTTAATTGAAAATGCTTGCTCAGTGACTGTCACTGCATCACTGACTTTACAGAACATCATCTTCACAACATAATTGATTTGTCAGAAACTCATCACTCAGAAGAGTGCTGAGTCTAAGACTATAATCAGTAAACATCTCTCTACTCTGCATTATATGTCACATTTTTCTTCTGCAGTAGCATCATTACACATATTGCATCTCAATTCTGTTTTCACCTCAGCCTCTGAGAATGTTGTCACTTCATAACATCATATTCTCAGCAATTTCTCTATTTTCTTGTTTGCTCACACTGACATCACCTCAATGTCACATTGTAGTTGTTACATCAACAACAAGTTAAATTCTCTCTGTTGTCTTTGCTGTTTAAAACATATCAGCAACAACATCAGCTGATGCAACATTGTTAAAAATCAGAATTACAATTATTGCAAGATACTTCAAAAGCTGTGTGACTCAGTTTGATAGAAAGTTTCTTGTTATCTTGTGATGCATTAACAGTAACAGATCTCTGCATTCTTTAATTGCTGAGTTAATAACTTGCATGCACTTGTCAATCATATCATCATCATAACAGTCAATGATGTTCACTGATCTCAACTTCAGTGTCATCTTGATCATATGCAGACATCATTTATTAAGCATGTCATCATCTACATTATTTGTGTTGCTGAGCATCACAGCAGTCATTGCAAGCCTGTAGAGATTCATAATCTATTGTTGCTCATGATTTAAGAGCAGCAGGCAGTCACTGTAGTGCAGACATTTATGTTAAACATCTTTTACTTTATGATTTGTTCTCTTAATTTTCTTGTGCTTTGCTGTCATCATCATGTTGCTTACTTCACTTCAAGTATGAGCTTTTCTTTCTTCAGTTAAGTAACAACATCTTGAAAAGCTCTTATGACTTGATGCTGTAACTTAGTCACTTTAACAGTGACTATAACACTAATAAGCAGTCACTGTTCTTGTCTTTTGTTTCTGATAGTGATGCAGATGCAGAGATAACAGAGTGATTTGATAGTGTTTTGCTGATGTGTTGATTATATTTGACTTTGCTTCTTTTAAATAATATTATGTAAAATATTTTCAATAAAAGTTTTTAATTTCTTAAATTCCATTTATGCTTCTGCTTTCTCTCTGCCTTTGCATCATATTCTTGTTGCAACACTTCTGCATTCTTCATGTGCTTTACTCAAAGTCACTTATTGTATTCTGTCAGATACTCTACTCACTTAACTTTGTATTGTAACTGTTCTCTTCTTCATTTCTTATTTAAGATATCTTTGATCTTGTATTTCTTCTCATTGTTTATGAGATCTAAGAAAAGCAGTTCTGACAAAGAATTATTGTTCAGACAGCATTTATAAGACTTTAGATATGAGACATAAAATACATTATGAATTCTGTAATGAGCAGGCAGAGCCAGTCAGTATGCTTGTTTATTAATAAGATTAATAATTTAAAAAGACTCAATAAATTTGTGCAACAGTTTCTTGCTTAATCTGCATTACTTTAAGTTCTTGATGAACAATAGCATCAGATCATCAATGTTGTAGCTTTTTTGAATATGATTTTTATCAAAGTACTTGACTTGCACTTTCACAGCAGCTTGTCATTGCTTTATCATTGTAACACAGATTTTCTTCATTTGCTGTGCTCAGTCTTTTGCTGCTGACATCTTCTCTTCATGAATGTTGTTCTCAATGTGTTGAGCAATTCTTAAATGATAGCTCATTAATGTCTTAAATGATGTTTAACTAATCATTGCATGTTTTCTGTTTGCATATGCAAACTCTGTCATTAACAGAAAGAACACTCAGTTATCTTGTTCTTCACAACAGTAACAATGCAGATAATGTTCTAAGGTTTGATTCTGTCTTTTAATTTAACTATCAGTTTGCAAATAAAAGGCAGTGCTTAGTCTTTGCTTTATTTGAAGTTGATAACAGAATTTAAATCAATATGTACTGATAAAGATTGATTCTTAATCTAAGACAATATTTCTGAGTTCTTTATAGCAGCATATGATCTGTTCAATATATATGTTAGCTAACTTGATTGCAGTGAGTTTTTTAGTGACAGAAATATATTGAGTCATCTTTGTAAGATGATTCACAATTATCAATATAAAGTCATAAACATCAGTCTCTCATCTGCTAGACAGCAAGTCAGTGATCATGTTCATTGTTATCTTCTTTCATAATTGAGTAGATAGTGACAACAACTGTAATTTGTCATATGAATGATGTCTTGATACTTGAATCCTTAAGCATACAGCACATGAAGCAACATATTCTTAAACATCATTCATCATGTTGACTCAGTAATACTTTCTGAACAACAGATTGATTGTTCTGTCTACTTCATAATGTTCTGCTAGAACATCATCATGATGCAGCTTCATGAGCTCATTCTTAACAACTTTGTCAGATAGTATGTATATCTTGTTCTTGTGACAAAGTAGTTCAGTAAAATCAAACATTCATAAACTGTCATTGATGTCTTGACAACTGCAGTTACTCTGTGATTTCAAGTCTTGTCACATCTTTACTGTTAAAACATCAGTGTTCTGCAAAAGATGAATAAGTTTAAGAAAGAATGATTGTCTCTTGTTATGTACTGTTTCATCATCAGTCACTTTCTGAATCAATGCATGTGAAATAAACTGTTTACAATCAGTAGTTTCAGCAACAGAATTAAGCAGCTCTTCTACTACATTGTGTATAGATGAATTAAATATATAGTTATTGTTCTCTAATTCATTCTTGAATAAAGACTTCCTAAATCTCTTATTGACTTGTTCTTAACAGTCATGATCTTCAGCCTAAGTGCTTAATTGATATTCTTTTAATAAAATGATCAGCATAATTTGCAGATCTAAGCTTCAAGCATTGATCTGACTAACTAGAGCAGTAATGCTTAATTTTAATTCTTAAGATAGTGTGATTAGCTTTTGTTGCAATGTTGACAGCAATCTGTTCATGTTCTTCTTGACTTTGTAGTCAGAGCACCTCAACAGCACATTAATGAGATTTGTCTTTTCTAATCAATGTGTGATTATGAAATCATAAGCAGCTAGTCTCATAACTCAGTGTGCTTGTCTTCTGTTTAATGATTTCACATTCATAAATTCTCATAGATTATTGTGGTCTGTAAGTATCTCAATGAAGTAATGACTATTCTCAAGGTAGTGTCATCAGTGTTTAAATGCCTTCACAATTGTCAACAATTCTTGATTATAAATTTCATAGTGTGTTTTAGCTAGATTTAACTTTCTTAATCAGAAGATAACAGAGTATCATTGAGCATCTGTCTGAAGCTGTAAGTAAATATTTGTCAGCTTAACTATTAAGGCATCAGTTTTAATCTGAGCTCTTAGCTCTGAATTAAAGTGCATCAGAATAGACATCTGTGTAAAGACATTGCAAAGCTTGTGAAATGCTTGCACTGTCATTTATAATTACTCAAAGACATCTATCTTCTTGTCATTCTTACTGCCTTTTAACAGGTCAGTTAAAGAAGCAGTGACCTTAAAATATTTCTGTATAAAGTGACAGTAAAAGTTTGCAAACTCTAGAAATATTTGTATCTCACAGTAGCTTCTAGATATCAGTCATTTCTTTATGATTTTGACTCATTGTTGATTCATCAAAACATCAGTAGTGAAGATGATGAACTTAAGAAATTTCATCTGTATAGTATGAAAAGTGCACTTCTTTAGATTTGCATACAATTTAAATCATTAAAGTCACTTCAGAATTTGTTTTACATGACTCTGATGTTCTTCTAGAAAACTGAAATAGATCAAGATATCATTCAGATATATTACACAAAAGACATCAACTAGCTCAGTCAATGCTCAGTTAATATAGACTTGAAAAGTTACTGAGACATTAGTCAGTTTAAATGACATGATCATGTACTTAAAATGACTGTAGCATGTGTAAAATGCAGTTTTTTACTCATCATCTTTCTTGATCTTAATGTAATGATAAACATCCTTAAGATTTAGTTTAATGAACACCTTAACTTTACTTAAACAATCAAGTGTCTCATTAATCAGTAACAGAGAGTGACAATTCTTGACAGTAATCTTGTTAAGATCTCTGTAATCAATACATAGATGTAAGCTCTCTTCATTTTTTAAGACAAACAGAACTGATGCTTCTGCAGAGCTGACAGAATGTTGTATTCATTTCTTCACTAAAACATTGTCTAGATATTCTCTAAGCACTTGTAGCTCTGTTTCTGACAGATTGTAGAGTAAATCATAAGATAATTCATGTTTCTCTGTCTCTATGACATGATCATGATCTTAATGAGATGATAACTTGTCAACATTCTCTTCAGAGAACACATTCATGTACTTGTTGTATTGCTGAGATAGTGTCAGCATTTTGTCAACAACATGTACAGCAGTTGTTGATGAGACTGACTTAGGCATCATCAACAATGCATAAACAGCAAGTTGATTTTGAATGTTGTTGATAAACACTTTAAACTCATCAATAGTCAGAGACATTTTTTTTATTTTATAGTGTCATGTACACAAGTCACAATCAATATGAATGTGTTGCTGTTTCAGATCTAAGAGGTCAAAGATGAGTTCAGATTCATCTTTATTTAAGATATAAAACAACTATTCTTCAGTTTGCTTTTGTCTTTAACTGTTGATGAGTTTATGCTTTATTAAATATGCATCATAGCAGTAGATATGTTGTTCTTTTAGAAGCTCTGATCTCAGAAGTTTCACATTAACTTGTGTCAATTAATGAGTGACAGTGTATTATTAAGACATCACATTGATCTCTGCTGCAGTGTTCAACAGTACACTGATAAAAATTCAATCAGATTCAATTCAGACTTAGTCTTTCTTCATAATGCTAGATTTCTTTATGATTTCTAATCTAATTTTTGTCACTAAAGCATAATTGATGAGGCTCTGTCTTTTTTTGCCTTAACTGCATTAATCTTAATGTGATTAAGATTTTTCAGAGAACTCTTGCAGTTCTTTGCAAAATGACCTGATCTCTCACAGTTATAGCAGTTATTCTTCTTGACATCAGTTTCAAAACAGAGTTTGTCTGCATTGTTATGATAACTTAATTTTATAGTCTCAGAATTGAGATGATTGTTCTGCTGTGACTTTGCTGCCTGAATAAAAGAATGTAAGTGATGCTCATAAATTTTCTTGACAGTGTGACTTCAAACTGTGCAATCATCTATGAATTGCTGATTAATCTCTAGTCTAGCAGCCAGAACTATTAAGCTTTTTCTTGTCTTTAAAAGATCTTAATAGTTAATTAAAGCTGCTTGAATCTCTAATTAAAGTTTTGTAAAAAGATAACTTGTTCTCTGTTTCTCTATATAGCTTGAGAGCTGATTCTTCAGCATGCTGAGATATGTTGCAAAAGCTTAAACTGATTAAGTAGATTTCTGCATGATTTCTGAGTATTTCTGTACTGTGCTAAGCTCACAGTTCACTGAGTTCTCAACAAGATCAAGCAGAAACTCTGAAAAGAATATTCATGACTTGTTATTCAGAAGTTTGCTCTCATTAATGTGACAAAATTATGCATCTTAAGGTTCTTCTGCTAAGAACTGCATGGCAAAGAGAATTTTATTGTGATTATTAAAGAAGTTTTTAGAAGTTAAGCAGAATGCTGTCACAGCACTGTGTATAAATTTAGTATGTTCACAGATAAACTTCTCATTATATGTGAGCAAGTTCTTCAGCTGTTGCATCTGTTTTGCTAAAAGTGCATACACAACTTTAAATGCATGTCACTTCATCAAATTCAAAGAGCTAATGAGAGTATAAGAAGATTCTGTATGCAGTTTTCTCTCAGATAAGACTTAAGAATCTTCATCTCTCAGAAGTTTGTTGATCTCATTACACATATTAAACACTTACAGTTCACAATTGATTTCTGTAAATCATCATCTTTTCTCATCATTGATCTGTCTAATTTCAGTCAGACAGATCTAATCATTTAAATGTCAGTTTTTCTTCTCTGTAATCTAAATAGCAGCCTGAATCTCTGCAGATTTTCATTCTTCAGAAATCACTTAAGCCTCAGTACAGTCAGAGAATGATTCTGTCTCATTTTGCTGACTTCTAGTCTACATATTACAATGTAATGAATTGTCACTCTTTAAAAAGATAAAGTTGTTAGAATTGTGAACTCATGAATCTCTTATCTATAAGAGGCTGATGAGTAAGATATGTGACAATGTGAGACACTACATTACAACAGCTATTCAATGAAGTTTCAATGTTAAGATTTTGTATTGATAAAGACTAACAACTAAGAAACTTAAAAGGTTTATATGCAAAGACTGTTTATATAGTACTTTGCTTACCAATTGTTGCATGAGGGGTTCAGTATGAGTGCATAGTGATATCATGACATTTATAAAGAATATAAGCTGATCATCTGCAACAACTGTGTAAATAAAGACAGATCATTTACAATGTATATTTAGACTGAGTTTAATGACTGTTATCTTCTCTGTAGTTTGTGTACAAACTGTCATTAAGATGCACAGAGTATTCAGTGCAGCTTTTATAAGTATAAATTTATATTAATATAATGACTACTTATTGTTCTAGATTGTACAGAGTTTAAATTTTCTTTGTCTGTTAACTCAGCAACTTCTTATTATCATTGTGTTGCTGCTCTGTCTGCTGTCTTCATCATCATCATCAACAATGTTATACTTCTCATTAACTACAATTACTTGTCAGCAGAGAATGTTTTGAATGCTGTAAATAAATTAAAGATAATTATTAAAATTCTTCATCATCAAGCTGAAAGACTTAACATTAGTGTGTTTGTTGCTCTGCTTACATCATCACTTCATTTACATCAGTTATGTTCTCACTCATCATCACATCATCACAGTGAACAGTAGTTTTGCTTTAGCTCATAGCTTTTTTTTTTTTTCTTTAATAGATAAATAGTTAATGAAATTGCTTTGTTTCTGATACTATCATCTTTTAGTCTATAAGAATCTTTTTCTTAAGTCTTTTATGTAGATTATATAAGCTCATATTTCTTTCACAGATTGTCATTAAATCACTGTTAATCATTACTGAAGTTAAGACTTTTTAATCTTTCTTTTCAGCTTTACTTCTTGTTTGCTTCAACTTCAACTCATTATATCATTATTACAAGTCTTTACTGAATCATTTTTAATCATTCAGTTTTTTCTTAATACTATATGATGTCAAAACTTTCACTTTCTCTTAATTACATCTCTCTTCTGTCATGAATGTTAAAGTCAAGTCATCAGCATCTCTTCAGCTTTCAATAGTCTTCTGTAATGTATTCATTACATTATTCACTTCAGTCAAGATCAGTTCAGAAAAAGCAATGCTTCAGTGCATTTTTAAAACATTCTGTAATGAAAGTATAGATAAATTTATTCATTTATAACATTTTTGTATTTTATAAATTGTCTTCTAAGAGAGATCTTCTTTCTTCTTTATTGAAAGCTTATATAGTTCTTCTTTTTGTCTGCAATCTCATTTAACTCAAGATATGATTAAGAGTTCTTCATAAAAAGACAATAGTGACTCTTTCTATTTAAGAATCTCATTAATTTTGAGACTCAATCACTGCACAGATAGTTTAGCTCATTTTAGACTGCTTTACAGCTCTGAACTAACTCAAAATTCATCAGCATCAAAGATATATGCTTTTATAAACTGATTATTATGAATTAAATTTCATAGAACACACTCTGTAAACATTTTTAATGCATAAGTTTTTAATAAATGAGTTTTTAATATCTTATAAGACTTAAATCATTTAGCTTTAAACTTCTAAGACTCTTCATTTCATATAAACACTCAGTCTTCTTTCTTTATAGTGCTTAACTGCACTGTTTCATTACAAATTGTTTTTGATTCAATAATCTTTTATAAAAGAATTTTATTGACAATTACTTGAACTGTTTATATCTGTCTGACTCATTTTAACTGATCTTCAAAGTCAGTTTCTCTCAGCAATTAAAGATTATTCAAGTTGCTTAATAGTTATAAGTTTATCTTATACAGTAAATAGAATGAGCTCTGTTTAGTTGTATTATAAGCTTGAATTTAGGCTGCAAAAAGTGCTTGTGATAAGTATTTATCTCATAATTGAGTTAATTTATTCATAAGATATTTTGTAAGCATGAAGCTCAATATTTTATTTAGATTTTTTATCTTTTCATTTGTATGAGAATGATAAGAAGTCATCATTCTATGCTGAGTCTCAAGCTTTTTCAAATAGTAGATCACAACACAGCTAAGAAAGTTTGTATTATTATTAAATAGTAACTCTCTTAATGAATCATAATTTGTAAAGATTTCATCATACAGAAAATCTGCAACTGTTGTTTCTGTTGCATTTGAAACAGCTTTAGTCACAGATCAGCCTGTAACATAGTTAATTGTCATTATAATTCAGCAGTTTTTTTTAAGACATTCAAGATAATATGTTTATCATATTAATTTTTTATCTTTTAAACAGTAATAGATTCTTGCAAGTTAAATATGAATGTTCTTTGACTTCTTAATGTTTTCAGAGTTGTTGAGCAACTTGATAGTTAAGACAATGCTTTGTAAATAATTTAATATTCTGCAATAATTCATATCATTAAGCTCAAAGTCAAATGACTTTTAGCAGTCTTGACACTTCTAAATGCTCATATTTGATGTATATATATTTCAAAAAGTCTGCACAGTACTGAAACTGTAGAAATGACACTTTGTCATCATTTTACTTTCAAATCAAATATGAGTCATTCAATTTCAAATTATAATGCAGTCAAAATTGATTCACCACATCATTTTTGCACACATGCTTGCAAAGCAGTGACTTTTCAGATTCTGTATCATCTTTTAGATACAGTATCATTGCTTTTTCTTATTTCACATTGTCTAATTCTCACAGAGCATTTAAGAATGCTTTATTTGCTGAGTCTTTCTTTATAAAATTGAATTGATAACTGATCAAATCTGATACAACAGCCTGAGCTTCAGATCAATATTGAATGTCAAGATTATACTGCTGAAATTCATTGATTCATTAAGCTAGTCATTTAAATGAGTGTGATGTATTCTTTAAATATTGTAGGCCTTCATAATTCATAATAATAGTTATGATATGATTGTTTTCAATATAGTACTGTCAAGTTCAAAGTGCATGCTTAATGATCAATAGCTTCTTTTTATAAACAAAATAATTAAGCTCTGCATCTTGTAACTTTCAGTCATCATAGATAACTGAATAACATTTTTCATTCATTTCATTCTGCATCAGAGCACAGCTAATTGCCTATTTGAAAGTGTTCATTTCAATAGTAAATGATTTGTATACAGCTACTTAAATAAGTATTAATTTAAATATAAGTGCATTCTTAAGCTGTTGAAAGACACTGTTACATAATGCATTTCAGACAATGAGTCAATTCTTCTTCATATGCAACTCAATATCATTCTTTTTAAGCAAATTCAATAATGATGTTGCAATTCATGCAAATCCTTGTACAAATCATCAGTAATACAAAGTCAGTTCAAGAAACTGCTATACATGATGTGCTGTCTTCAGGGCAGACTAATTCTTAATGACTGATATTTTGATAGAAGTTAACTGTAGTGTATCTTGTCTCACAATATATTTACAAAACTTAAGAGTTTTCATCTCAACAGTGTACTTATTAGACTTAACATATAGCTTATATTTCTTTAAGATACTGAGAATGATCTGTAAGTGTTTTTAATGATTCAAAATTGAGTTGAAAAAGATCAGTATGTTGTTGAGATATATTAGACAGAATTTGTTAAGTAAGTTTCATAATATAGAGTTCATCATTAACTGAAATATCACTGAGACATTGCATAGCTCAAAGAACATAGTCATGAACTTATATTTGCTGTAATAAGTGTTGAAGACAGTCTTTTTCATATCATTTTTGATTACACAAATCTGATAATAATCTAAAATGAAATCAAGCTTAATTAAATATCAGGCTTTGTTGATCTGATCTAGGCATTTCTGAATTTAAAGAAGTGAATATTCATTTTTAACAGTAACATTATTTAATACTCTGTAATCAATGCACATTCATCATGTACTTTTCTTCTTTTTAACAAACAGAATCAAAAAGCCTCATGAACTTGCAGACTCACAAATCAGATCTTTATTTAGTAGCTCTGTTATCTGTTTAGTCTGTTCATTTAGCTGTAGCTGTGACAGAAGATAAGCATTTATGTTAACAGACTTAACATCATTAATATTAATGCTATGTTTAAACACTCATTTAAATGATAATTTGTCTGATAAAGTCAATCTAAATATGAATTGAAACTCTTCAATAACAATTCATAATTATTCATTCATAACAGCTAACAGTTTAACTTCTGACTTCTCTGAGTTCTGTTAAATCACTAATAAGTGCTTGACAGTTCTGCAATTTCAAAGTATCTTTATAGTTATGTGCTCTTCAATCACATTTAATGTCAACTCATTTACAGTTCATTGCTGCTTTTTTAAAAACAGATAATAATATTTTCATTGTCAATCTCAAATCATCATACAGCTCATAGCTTAATCAATTTAAGAATTAGTGACTTTCAGTTAAATTAATCTCAGAATAAGATCATATCTTTAAAGATTCACAATTCATACTTTTAATTGTTGTCAAAAGCTATTTATCTTGAGATGAAAAATCAGCTTTATGATTGATTAAATAATCTGCTTATTCAGTAAGAATATCTCAAGCAGTTTAATTTCATATTAACTATCAATCAACATTTAATTGACAACTGTCAAGAAGACATATATTTAGTTTACATCTAAATCAACTAGTACTTTCATATTTATCTTGTTCAGTCTGTCTTGAATGCAGCCTGCAAGAATATATGCATTTAAATTAAGAACATTGATTTGACTAAAGATCATACTTAATAGTAAGAATTTCAGGCTATTCAGTGTGAATACTTCACTCAAATCATTATTGAATTGAATAGAAGCTTCTGTTAACTTATTTACAAACACTTCTATATCTATAAATAACTTTAGTTTTTCAAATCATTCAAATCAACTTTAACAATCTTTAACTTCTTCTTGTCTTTATTCTTTTTCTTATTCTTATTCTTGCTCTTATCTTTATTCTTATCTTTACTCTTATCAGTATTCTTGTTGTCTCAGCAGTCTTTAGCTATATGTGAGAACTTTTTATAATGAAAGCACTCTTTATTCTTCTTACATCAGATTCAATAAGCTTTCATATTTGACTTGTTTAATTTAGATATGATTGATCTCTCATAGCTTTGAGATTGATCTCAAGAATTGTTTGATGAGTTGTTACAGTTTAAATTCAAATCATTAAAGACATTAAAATAATTCTTATTATGTATTTCTTAAAGACTTTGTTCAATTCAATTAACTCATCAAATTAACTCATTAAGAGTAGTCACTTCAATCTCTGAATACTTTTAAAGTTTAGATCAAATCTTCTGCTTTAAACTCTGAGTAAACTGTCATTTCTGTTTGTATTTGACTGATATAGACTAAAGAAGTTGTACAATCTTTGTAAACTTCACTTCATATTGTTAAACTGATTTCATTTGTTTCAGTATCTCATAATGACAATGTTGATGTTTCATTTCATTAATATTTCTAAAGATCAGTAGAAATGCTAGAAAGAAGTTGTTCATATTTTGAGATCTGACATCTAATGAGTCTTTTTCAGCTT
>JAABUJ010001106.1_pt1 | contig 42160 bp, 69 predicted proteins | sample 5559131 | NCBI WGS metagenome assembly JAABUJ01 (sample SAMN10711875, study PRJNA513366) | rock metagenome | isolation source: Antarctica rocks | place: Antarctica: Victoria Land, Mt New Zealand nord | collected 2016-01-07 | reverse complement strand
CATGAAATGGCCCGGCGCTGGTAGAGCGGAGGGGTAAGCGCAAGGAATGACGCTCGGAGGGAGCGTGTGTGGTTCGGGGCCCAAATATAGGAGAGAGGAGATGCGCGGCTGTGTCCTTGGGGTGGGCTGTACTCTCTGTTTGACTCTCTTGCGCCGCCGCGCATGAGGAGCTCAGGCGCGGCCGCTTAGGCCCGCCGCGGCGCCCGCGCGCTGGGTAGCAGGCCGCCCGTGAGCATCGCTGCGGGGGGTCCAGGACCCTGGGCGTGCCCACGGGTTGGCCGGGCGCGCGGAGCGCGCGCGCGGCATTTCGGGGGTCAGCGTAAGGAAGGCCTGCGCCGTATATCCCGCGCAGCGCACGGCAGCTGGGCGGTATCCTTCTTGTAGAGCGCACGCGCGCAGGGGATGGGGCAAGCGGCAGGCAAGAGGCGGGGTTACCCCCCGCACTAGACTGGTGAGGCTTTTCCGCCTGGTGAGCTAGCGCGCGACTCTTCTCTCGGGCTCCGTTCTCCGCTTCCCCGCGGTTTAATTGTGTCGGTTTGTGCACGAGTACTTGCCAGCGTTGTATTGCCACGCGATGAGGTTGGTTTGCGCCCATTAATTGAACGCTGACCCCTGGTTTTTCCGAAGTGACAGCTGGCTTGCCAGCTATGTGCGGGCGGCTATGTGACGGCACCCGCATGGGCAGATCGTATGGGCGGCGACAGGACAGTCCCCTTCCTGTAGGGTGAGATCGCAGCGGCCGCATGCATTCCGGTCGCTGGCATGGTTTAGGTAGGCACGTGCTCAGTGGCGCCGCATACACGGTTAAATGAGACCTATTCTTACGCCGAGCGACCTTGTGCTCGCGCAGCGGGCGTGCGCAGCTCCATCCTTCCCTAGTAGGGTCGCCCAGGCGCGCTGATTCGCGCGGGCGCCTGACTCCAGGCCCGGCGCCTTTGTCGGGCCGGCAGTCAGGCCGTCAGGAGGCAGGCAAGCGCGCTTGCGCTTTTAGGTTAGCGACCCCTCCGCTGCTGACGTGCCTTTGCATGCACGCTGCTGGGGCGCACAGTTCCGGTGTAAACACATTTTTTCCATGTCTGTTCGAGCGCCTCAGCGCACTTTTTTCCAATGCTCAGGACATGACAGCGGTGCAAGCGCATTTACACATCCGATGCTCAGGACATGACAGCGGTGCAGGCCGGAGGTCACCACTAAGTCCACGCTAGCACAATCAGGTGCACACTGTGTCACCCGTCCAGTTCCAGCTGCGCTCGGATGACAGGCCAAGCCTGCACACCCTCACGACCAGGCACTTTGTCTCTCACCGACCAGGCACACTGCCGCCCGGCAGCCGGGCGGCAGACTGTCTCCTACGCCCATGCTTGCCAGGGCTGTCCAGGTCCAACTTGACAAAACGAGCGCTCGCATGCGCTGCGGCCATGCGAGCACCAGTGGTGAGCACACTGCATGGCAGTGCATGCCACGGAGCAGTGAGTGCCCTGCTGCGGCATGCGCAGCGCATGAGTCCAGCAAAAGCCCATGAAAAGGGCCGCACGCCTCTGGTGCTGTGCGGCACCCAGTGTGCGCCCCCCCTTCCCAAGAGTGTGCCCCAGCACAGTGCGCAGCTGCTTGGCCAGGCCAACCACTGGCACTGCACGTGTTCATGCATATCCTCTTGGATCTAAGAATGAAGGGCGTCAACCCCAAAGCATTTGCAGTGATGCAGAAATAAGAAGGGCAGGATCCCCCTTGAAAGGCATTGCAGTCCCGGACGTCAACCCACACACTTATGCCGAAGCAAAACACCCAGTGATACTTCCCCAGGCTCAGCTGCCTATGCGTCACTTCTCTACAAAATTGCACCCACATTAAAAGCACTCGGGCCACCATGGAAGGGCCCTGGGTGGGCCACCATGACTGTCTGGAGCATCCCACTGCGACTGATGGGCAGTGGATCATGCCCTGTCGGTCGCAGTGGGATGCTGGCCACACGCGCTCTGATAGGCGCAGATTGGGCAGGTCTGAGCGTGCTAAAGCTGAAAAGCAAACCGGACAGCCGGGAAGTCAAAAGCAGCAGGGAGTTACTCGCCCTCGAGCGCAATCAGGCGCTTGCTCTTCTGGCAGCCTTCGTTCCTATAAAACCCCCCCCCCTGGTTACACATCAGCCGGGCGGCGCGCCTCGAGTGTCGCCCTGCGGCGCAGCGCCGCGCGCGCGCCCGGCATGCAGCCCCGCCCCACCCCTGGACACTAGACTGCGGGCGCCGGGCAAATCGCTGGCAGGCCAGGGTTCCCCAACCCTAGGTTACCCAACCCCAGCGCCACGCACTTGCCGCGCGCGGCCAGCGCGGCCTCTGCGCCCAGGTGGCGCAGCGCGTGCGCCGCGCGCGCGCTCTCTGCCTCCGCCAGCGCGCGCAGCCGCTCGACCACGGCGTTGCCCAGCGCCGTGCCTGCGGCCCGCAGCGACATCAGTCACGGACGCGCGGCGCGCCGCCGCAGACCCGGCACGGTGCGCGCCCGTGCTGTGCGGCCAGCGCCGCAGGCTGGCGCACTGCGCTCGCAGTGGCGCGCCCGTCAAGCGCAGCGCGAGCCGCTGCGAGCCCGACTTGCCCTCTGCGCACCCGCTGCCGAGCGGCGGCTGCAGGCTCTGTCATTGTCGCAGTCCTGTCCGGGTGCGACGGGCGCCACGGTCTCGGGCGAGCACGCAAGGACATGCAACGCCTGGGCACAGAGGCGTGCGCGCACCAAACACGCGGTCCGGGGTGCTGAAGTCCTTGTCGTCCAGCAGCATGCAGCGCGGCCTGACCTCATTGGCGAATTGCACAGCCTTGGCCTCAATGGTGGCCTGCGCACAGCAGGAAGCGTCAGGTGTCTTGCTTGCTCGCAGCATCGCCTGTCCACAAAGCGGCCCGCCGCTCTGCCCTGATGCATTTGCAACAGAGGAGCGCATGTGAGCCCAGGTCGTCCGGTGAAGGCCGCCTGGGTGTGACGGATACACACGGCAGCACGGCTGCTGCACGCAGGGCCGAGCGGCCTCGCACAGCGTGGGCAGGCACCACATCCACACCCCGCCGCGGCCCCACCCTGTCTGGCCCTGGAGGCGCGAGCACAGGCGCTCCGCATGTGGCGCGACGCATGTGGCGCGCGCGGGCGCTGCGCGGGCGGGCGCGCGCCTCGCACGCCAGGTTGCGGTAGATGCAGGTCATCAGGAAGCCCAGGTCGGCGTCAAACCCCGTGACCTCGCCCGCGATGGTCGGCGCGCGGGCGTCCGCGCCGGGCGCGCCCGCGGCCGCGCCGGCCGCCAGCCGCTCGTTCGCGCCCAGCTGCGCGGCGGCCGCCAGCTCCGCCGCCTGCGCAAGGCGCCGGGCGACCTGCGCGCCGGGTTAGCGTCGGAGTCGGGGCCGCAAGCGAGCCGGGGGGCCGGCCCCGGGTGCGGCCACCAGCTGCGCCGCCTGCGCGAGCCGCCGGGCGACCTGCGCATGCAGCGCCCAGGGCGGCCGGGTCTGCGGCTGCGCACGGCTGGGCACCAGGCGCATGCTGGCGGCCAGGAGCCGTACAGCAAGCAGCTGCCCACGGCACGTAGGCGCGATGACAGCATGTACAGGCATGCTGATTGATCATGAATGGCAGCATCATCCTAGCCTAGAGGTGCGGCACGGCGCGCGCAGGGCCATCAGCATCAGCAGTGCTCTTGGGGGCCGGGATGGCCGGCGGCGGCGCGCGGGTGCGGCGCGCCTTGGAGCGCGGGACGAGCTTGAAGTAGTCGCGGACGTGCCCGAATGCCAGGATGGCCTTGGCGGTCGCCATGTTCTTCACAGTCACCTGCGCACCAGCATAGTGTTGGGTCTAAACACCCAAATTCCAACCATTAGCACACAGCAGCCCAGCATCAGCCCATCACCACCAGCTTGCTCTGTCAACGGTCCCCCCCGGGCACCCCGTGCGGACCTGCCCAACTTCAGCGCACCGCGCTCGCGTCTTGCATGTCTACTACGCATGCACAGGCTTCGTCTGCTGTGATGCAACTCACTGTTGCATCACGGGCGTGGCGTTGCTGCACCACAGAGCAACACGCTTGACCAATGCAGGCGATCGCAACAGGGCAGCAGCCTGGACCCCGGCTCCTGGACTCAGCACCAGGACGCCCGACGCGCGCAGCGCCACGCGCGCGAGGCCGGCGCGACCATGCGCCCGCGCCGCGCGCCTGGGTCAGCCAGCCGTCGGCGCCCCACTGGAACACCGCGACGGCCGCGCTGGCGGTCTCGCCCACCAGGCACGCGACCGCGCCCTGGACGTGCAGCCGCTCCTCGCCGCGCTGCACCCCTGACAGGCTGCCTGGCGGCGCGCGGGCACAGGCGTGAGCGGCGCGCCGCTGCGAGTGGGCGCTGCGAGTGGGCGCCGGGGGGCCGCGCTGGGCGGCCTGGCGCCGGCCTTGTGCAATGCTGGCCTCTACAACTTCAAACTCAGACAGGCACGATCCTGACACACTGCGTCACTCAGCCCAGAGGTGCGCAACAATATGACGCTCAAGGTGGACCTGCAATTGCCCTAATACATCCAAGAAGTTGCATATAAAAAGGATACACATGCTGATTTAGAAGAGACCCTGCCATGCACATGCGTCGCCAAGGTCCACATGCGCCAGTGTGGCGCATTCGGTGGTGCGCGGGGCAGGTAGGCGGGCATCCGTGCGGCTCAGCGCGCGCCCGAGCGTGGTGCTGCGTCGGCTCACCAGGTGGCTTGCACCAGGTGCCTGCCACGGCCCAACGGCAGGCGCACGCAGCGCAGGGCATGGCCTGCACCGGGAGGGGCATGCGGCCGCGGGCGCACCCAGCAGCGTGCGCGTCAGCTTGTTCGCGCGGACCTGGCAGCGCAGGGCGTGCTCGGCCTGCGCGACGGTGCCCGCCGAAGGCACTTCCTCGGAGCTACGTCGCTTGGGGAGCCTGCGCGCGTGACGACCTGCCCTCAGCCCTCGCCGGCGGGCACCGGGTCGCGCCTGAGCCGCGGGCCCAAGCCGCGGGATGGTGCGCAGCTTCGGCGCGGCTGCGGCGGCGCAACTGCCTGGAACTGCTGTCTGTGTGTGCCCAGCAGGCTGCAGCACGCAGCACAGAGCGTGGCTGGGGCCCACAACAGGTGGCACTGAGCTGGTGGTGGGATCGCACCAGAAGGGCAGCGTCGGAGCACACTTGACTGCGACTGCGGGCAGCGGGGGCGGCACGATGATCTCCTGGCACCCTGGCATTGTAGCAGGGAAGGTGCACGTGCTCGCAGCGCGCAGCTTGGCCGACACGTGCGCCTCCTGCAGACCTACTGCAGTCATCTCTTGGAGCCGAGCTATGCACGGCACAAAGATATTAGCGCCCACTGGTGTTCCTGCCCTGCCAACCGACAAGAAGCAGCGGCGCAGCTACTCATCAACCGCCCTCAGTCCCAGGTCCCAGGCTGGGCCTGCGGGCGCTCCACACAGGACATCCTGCTGCTACGCTGTCGGCATGCAGTGTGTTCCCACGAGTGTGCTCCCACAGGCGACGGGACACTTTATTTGTAGGTACCTGGCGACGATGGTACTCGGGCGCTTTTCTCGCGTGCGCCGGCAACTGTCGCTGACGGGTCTCGCTGGTGGATCGTATGCTGCACGTTGTCGACTCCAGTTGCCGCTTTGTGTCTGCAGCTGCTCCAACAAAGTAGCGAAGCGAGCCGCTCGCTGAGCGCCAACTGCTCATGGAGGACAATATATTTATCCCGGGATTGCCGCGTTTTCGGAAACAAAAAGCTTCGAAATGACTCACAAAGGCCCGAACACTACCCTACACCCAGTGACATCACATGCATGCTCCTGGCCAGAGATATTCCTGAGACGGCAGGTTGGCATGCAAAGCCCTTCATATAGTGGCGACTGGCTTGGCCTCTGATTACAAGGCTTCATTACAACATTGCCACTGTCTAGCTGTGCTAGCAACTAACCCCACCCCTCACGCCACCTACCGCCTGACCTGCAGACACCCACCTGGCTGCCTCCCTATGCTATGCCGCAATGAGCGCCAGGCGCGCTTGCTGGCCAGATGTCTCGGCGCAAGCAGTCAGAATCAGAAAGCAGGCCGAGGCGCCTGGTCAAACACCCAGGTGAAAAACAAGGGGCGCCATCAGTGGCGTACAGACCCTTGCAAGCACCCAAACCTACACACACTTGCACAGTACATGTCAGGTCGAGCCACAGGGTTATGCATGCTGCAACACATGCACCCAATCACCCTGTGCAAGATCCTCATCGGTACTGGCCCTGGACAACTGCACGCCTCTGTGCTGCATCCCAACGTCTGCACATGGGCTTGGCCACGCCAAGCACTGACACCATGACTATACCGGCGCGCAGGTCCGCTTCGCAGCACGACCAGGTCCGCCTCGCAGCAAAACCAGGTCCAGTGTACAGCATGAACACTTGCGCGCCAAGCTTCAGAAGCATTGCAATGCAAAATGTCAGTCCACAGTTCAGCGCTGACCTGCAGCGCACGCCGAATACCAGCACAATTGTCTCATACACCACCCAGCAGCTCTCGAACGCAAGCTTGCGTTAGGCTTGAAACTTGAGCCACCAAAGGATGGCAAGCTAATAAAAAAAGGGGTGCCGATGAGCCTCATGACAGCTAACTCGCTAGCTGGCATGATAAGTGCCGCGAAGGCGAGAACGTGAACGACAGCTGTCAGAAAGTGTGACATGCCTACAGAAATGCCCTTCCCGATGTTGCTCGTGTACCTCAGGGTAGACTTTGGACATGCAGCACAGGGACCCTGTCTCATGCATTGCAGAAGGTAGCACATCTACGCACAGCTCCCCACTCCCTGCCGGACCCATGGTGGACCAGCGGTGTCGCAGTACTTTGTGGGCCATCTTCGGACATGCAGCACACCCTGTCTCATGCATTGCAGAAGCTAGCACATCTACGCAGCTCCCCACACCCTGCCGGACCCATGGTGGTCCAGCGGTGTCGAAGTGCTTGGTGGGCTTGATCCCCAACTGCTTCTCGAGTCTACCTCTAGGGTGCGACACCCCAATCTGTCTGCCTCTAGGGTGCGACACTAAACTCTCATGCTGCACCTTGCGTGTGCGCTAACCAGGCAGTGTGCGCTGGTGGGACCTTCCCGCAGCACCCCACAATGGCTCACTGGCGGCGGGGCGGCCTGCGCCTCGGGCCCAAATCGTCGCACCATGGCTCACTCAGGAGCCACCACAGGATCAATGAATTGGGCGCCGAGGGAAGGCTCCGCATGCGGCCATGCAGTCGCAGGCAGCTGTGCAAGCCAGCGCCTCCCGCGAGCCACCCGGGATGCATGGCAGCACCCACAGAACCCGCATGCACACGACTCCCCGAAGGCGGGGCCTGCCAACCCCTGACCCGCGCTCGGCAACAGCTCACGCAGCCTCAATGCATGGCAGCTCACGCGCACGGACCGGCTCCCTCGCGCTCGTGAGCACATGCTTCCGCCGCACGGCGGGGCTGCGCGCGCCAGCGCAGGCTGCCATGCAGAGCAGCTCCCGACGCTGCGCGCTCCCACCTGCACGTGGCCGTGCAGGGGCGCCGGCTCCCGCGACGAGCCGCACCCGCCGCGCATGCTCCCGCGCGAGGCCGAACAGCTTGCGCCGGCGCTAGGTCGCCCCGTGCGAGGCGGCGTCCACGGCAGTGCCCTGCACGCCCGTGCGAGGGTCTGTGCAATCAGCGTCGTCCGCCCCCGTCTCGCGCATTGCGCCAGCACAGGCGGGTGGGGACCGCGGCGCGCCATGGCTTTGGTGCATGGACAGGCGCTCCAAAAGCATGCGGCGCCTATGCTGCGCGGCATGCCTGTCACGGCGGCGGGAGCAGGTGCTGCGCGCACTCGCCGTGCAATGCAGACCAAGGCCATGACCACACGTCGGCTGGGCGGCGCGCCTGGAATGGCGCCATGTCGCACGGGACGCGCGCGGCCGGCGTGCAGCCGCACTCGTCTCCGAGGCAGTACGCGCCGCTCGCCGGGCGGCAGAACGCGAAGGACGCACGGCGGCGGCACTCGTCGCGCGCGGCCGGCGCGCAGGCCCGCTCGTCTTCGAGGCCGTCCGCGCCGCGAGCCGGGCAGCAGACATCGAACGACGCGCGGCAGAACTCGACCGACGCGCGGCGGCACTGGTCGCGCGCGGCCAGCGCGGCCTTCGCGCCCAGGCGCTGCAGCGTGTGCGCCGCGCGCGCGCTCTCCGCCTCCGCCAGCGCGCGCAGCCGCTCGACCACCGCTCTGCCCAGCATCTCGCCTGCGCAACCGCCGCCCACGCTCAGGGACCCAAAGTGTCAGGCTGGGGACCGGACAGCCAGGCTGGGCCTGCACGGCCTGCGTGCCCGGGTGGTGCAGCGCTGGCGGTGTTGGGCTCTGCTGACAGGCTCCCAAACTGTGTCGGCAGACCCGCGCATCGGCGCGGCGCTCGTGGGGCCGTGTGCCCACTGCTGCAAGAGCGGAGGGAGGCATGGGCTGGATGCATGCAGAGCGCCCTCACCAAGGAGCCGTGGCGGCAGCTCTTCCGCCGCCTCCCACCTTGTGTCGGCGGGACGAAGATGGGCACCCTGCTCGCGGCAGGGAAGACAAGCGGCGCTGGCGCAGGCACAAAGGCACGCGCGCACCAAACACGCAGGTTGGAGCGCCGGCGCTCCCGCCGCCCAGCGCCATGCAGTGCGGCTTGATCTCCTTCCTGAGCTGCCGCGCCTTGGCGGCCCTGGTGTCCTGCGCAGCAGACGAGGGCCGGGCTTGCGAGCCCGTGTGGGTGCGCTCCCGGCACAGGACCCCATGGCATGGCCGGCAGGCAGGCACCCCGTGCCTCGCAGGCTGACGCCGCACGGCCAAGGCTCCCTGGCGGGGACGCGCTGCCGCCGGTGCTGCCGGAGTGCTCACACGCAGGGGCATCACCGCAGACCTGACCCGCAAGCCGAGAGGGCATGGCGCTGGGCAGCCAGGCACCGCCTGCCTGCTGTGACCCCTCCTCCGCTGGCCCTGGGGCGTGGGCGGTCCCGTGGGGCAGTATGGGCTGCGCATGCAGACGCCACAGGCGCGGGCGCGCGCCTCGCATGCCAGGTTGCGGTAGACGCAGGCCATGAGGAAGATGAGGTCGGCGTCAAAGCCGATCGTCTCGCCGGCGATGACCGGCGCGCCGGCGCCCGCGCCGTCCTCGCTCGCCGCCAGCTGCGCGGCGGCCGCCACCTGGGCCGCCTGTGCGAGCTTCCTGGGCACCTGCGCCGCCGGCGCAACGGTCGGCAGCGCCGAGGGGGTCGCATCCCGACCGCTGCAGTGCATGCGCTGCGGTGCACGGCAAGCGGCGCTCGGCGTGCGCTCGCTGGCAGCGCGCCACGCCGCGGCCGCCAGCTGCGCTACGCGCGTGGCGGCCCAGGCTGTGCCCCCGGCGGCCGGGTCTGGGGCTTGGCGCAGCCGAGCTGGAGGGGCGCTGGTGGCCGGCAGAGCGCGGGGAGCGTCTTCGCAACGTGTGCACACCATCACCGCAACGTAGGCAGGCGCTGACGTCTGGGCCGACGTGCACGACGACCAGCACACAAGCGTGGCATTTCACCCTCACCTCGAGCGCGGCATTGAGCTGGCTGGGGCCGCCCATGCGCTTGCGGTGACTTATGGGTTGGGCAGGGTATATGGTATAGGGTATAGGAGGGTACCTAACCCCAGCGCAGAAGCGGGGCGCGCCTTGTTGCGCGGGACCAGGAAGCAGTTGTCGCTCAGGTGCCCAAAGGCGACCAGGGCCTTGGCCGTCGCCATGTTCTGCACCACAACCTGCGCACCGCGCGGCCACAGTGGGCGAAGCCTGGGTGCGGCTGAGCGGCACGACCCCGCCGTGCCCCGGGGGCGGCACGCCGCGGCCGCACCAGCGCGCTGGCGACTGCGCCCTACGCGATATGCGCACGCTCGCGTGCTCAAAGCGCGGCGGCGCGCCGCCCGTGACAACGTGCAGAACACTCACGCACTGCGCTTGGCCAGCGACCGCTCGAGGCGCGCGTCTGCTGCGCCCCGGCCGAAGCAGTCCGGGAGATCAGCGGCGCCCAGGACGCGCGCCTGGATCAGCCAGCCGCTGGCCTCCCACTGGAACACCGCGGCGGCCGCGCTGGACGTCTCGCCCACCAGGCAGACCACGGCGCCCTGGACGCGCAGGCGCTCGCCGGCACGTTTCCGCCCGCCGGCGCCAAACACGCTGCCTGGCGACGGCGAGGCCTGTGTTCACAGCTGCACTGCAGCGAGAGGCGCCCTGAGGCCTGTGCTGGGCAGCCGTGCAGCGACTCTTAGCAGGCATAGCAGGCTGGCGGGGGGCTGTTGCAGAGCAGCCACGGGCTTGCTGGATGTGCCGCTCTTTGGGGCTTTTCGCGTCAAGGCGGACCCGCCATGACCGGTCGGCAGGTCGGCAGGTCACGCATAGGCAGGTCGGCGTGCTTGCAGCTCAGCATGCCTTGTCAAGCACGCGCAGTGGCGCGTCGTCCGCACAGCAGGGGCCAGCCAGGGCCTGCTGAGAGTCCGGCAATCGCACGCAGTGCACGGCTGACTTGCTTGTGGACGGGAGGCACTGCAAACGCACCAAGCAGCCCGATTGCCAGGTCGTCCGCGCGAACCTGGCAGCGCCTGGCGTGCTCGGCCTCCACGAGGGCGGCCGCCGACAGCGTCGCGTCAGAGCTGCCTTGCTTGGGGAACCTGCGGTTCACGGTCTCCACACTCACCAGGGGCAGGCTCAGGGACGCAGAATTACCGGCTGCTATGGTCTACCGACTGATGTACGTGTCCAGGAAGTGCTGGGCACTTGCTAGGCAACCTTGGAAGGCACAGCCCCAAGCCGGACGCTGCGCCTGTGGTGAGCACGCACCAGAAGGGCAGTGGCGCTTGCGGACTAGCTGCTTCCATCGGATGGCGCCGCACCAGCTCTCCTCGGCCACCCTGGCGTAGCGGCAACACTTGAGAACGCACTCGCTGTGAGCCCGCAGCTGGGCCGTTTCTCCTGCAGTGACGACTAGAAGTCGTGCGCGTCACAACAGGCCAGGAATAAGCAGCTCGGTGTCGCTCCTGCCGTGCACAGGTCGCCAGTGTTTCAGCCACTGTTCCAACGTGCACAAGGTAGCATCATCTGCACATCCCTCAGGATAATGCCCGTTACTGCGCCCTTACCTTTCCGGTCACGACCACCTTTGCTTCACTTCCTTCCCCAATGATACAGCTTGGGCGACACAGCAGGGCCTCTCTCTCTGGTTGTCAACAATGCTCTGCTGAACTACGGCCGAGCCAACGACTGAAAGCAGCGAAACGACTGAAAGAGCGAAAGACGATTTTGAAAATTGGATAAGTTAGTCATGCCGGGATTTGGACCCGAAAGCCGACCATGGGACAGGTGGGACTGGTTGCCACAACGTTGCGTTGTGCGCAATCATTGTTGCATCGGGACAATGACTACCGCCACACGAGAGGCGCCCGCAGGCCCGCGGGAACGTGCTCGGGAGCCGGTTGCGGCGCGCTCCTGCTTGAGGCGGTAGACTTCAAAGCTCACGGCTGTAAGTTACAGCCTGTAACAAGCACCTAATACACTTTGACCAGAGGTTTTGGCCTTGCGTGCCCAGCTGCTGTTAATTTGCGCCTATTGACATGCTGCGCACTCAGCAGCGCGCAGCCCTGCCAGTTTGGAACCGCAGTTGGCTGACACACGGATGTAGTTTATCCATCATGGATGTAACACATCTACACTTGAAACCCCGATCCTCAAGATCAAAGCATGCAACTGTCTGAGACTCAGACTGTGGAGCGCAAACATAGCACCGAGCTGGTCCGTCACCTGGAGCTCTGATGAGCAGCTGGATGAAGTGGTTTTAATGATCCAAGCGAGTTGTCATGTAGCACGCTAGTAACAAGTACCCCGATCCTCAAGATCAAAGTATGCAATGGTCTGAGACTCAGACTGTGTAGCGCAAACATAGCACCGAGCTAGTCCGTCACCTGGAGCTCATCAGAGCAGCTGGATGAAGTGTAGTCTAATGACTCAAGCGAGTTGTCATGTAGCACGCTAGTAACAAGTACAACCAACCACGTGTCAGACGGAACCAGACACCAAATGTTGGACGCGCATGCTACAGCCTGTGCCTGCCAGCTAAAGCTGCTGCGGAGGCAGGGAAGCGACCCTGCGTCAGCTACAGTGTCCGGCCGCTCTCCAGCAGGGACGCATGCAGCAATGCAATGGCTTCGCTCGCAGCAGCGCCCCTGTCGTGACCCTGTGCTGCATGGCGCTCGCTATGCAGCCGCACAGCCTCCTCCCGGCCGTCGAAGCCGCAGCCCTGTGAACCGGCCCCGCCCTCAGCGCGGCCGGTTTCCGGCGCCCGTGCCGCATCAGACTCGCCCCCGTGCGCTGCCGCGACTCTGGGCGGCGGCGCAGGCTCGGAGCCGGCCTCGAAGCACGAGCGCGGAGCTGCGCCCAGGCCGTCCAGGAAGGCTCCGTCCGCCCGCGGCGCGGCGGCCGCAGGCTCGGACACGGCGCTGGGGCCAGGGTCAGGGTATAGGGTAGCGCGCGCGGCGGCCGGCGGCGCGTCCAGGTCGTCCCAGGAGACCCAGGCGAGGGCGGGCGCGCCGGCGGCCTCGCGCGCCAGCAGGGCGAGCACGGCGGGCGCGCTGGCCACGCTGCGCCCGGCGCCCTTGCCCATCGCGGTCGCGGCGCCCACCTGCGTAGCAGTGCAGGTTAGGGTAGGATTGTCATGGCGCCCACCTGCGCAGCGGGCGCCGCACAGTTTGGCGGCAGCGGCAGCAGAGGTCGTCGCGGCAAGGACAGCCACGCACTGCTTGGCGCGCACGCATCACGGCCCACTAGGGCCCGCTCGCGCCCCTCGCCCGCGCCCAGCCGCCGACCGTCCGCCCGCGCAGGCTCCGCCGCGGCCCCGCACGGCAGGCGCAGAGCGGCCAGCGGCGCCCGCCGCGTGCGCACCGTGCACCGCTGCAGCGCCGCGGTGCCGTGGCTGACGCCGCGCCTGCCAGCAGGCCCAGCAGGCCTCCGCTCCGCGCGCACCCGAAACAAATACGCAAGCATCGACCCTAACCCTGGCTTCGCGGGCGCGCCCGGCGCGCGCGCGGGGCGCACCGCGTTGGCCAGCGCGAGCGTGGGCGGGACCGCGTGGCCGCGGATGTAGCCCAGCACGACCGCCGCGGCGAAGCTGTCGCCGCAGCCGACGGTGTCCTTCACGTCGACCTGGCGGGGGCCGCCACACCGGCGTCGGTCACAGCCACGGCCCCTCACCACGCGTCGCAGAGCCCGCACCTTCAGTAGGTGCACCAACCACGAGCCGTCTGTGCCCAGGACGCGACCACGCACGCCGCCACCTCAACACGTACCCTCAACACGTACACCGCCTAAGCTGCCTCGCGCTCTGCAACGCTCCTGAGCAGGCTCACAGAGCGCGACCGCGCCCCAGCATGGCGCCGCGCGGCCAGGCCGCGCGTGCACACAAGACATGGTACCGACCGGCTCCGTCCCACTTCAAATCGCACAGCGCACGCTCGACACGTCCCCCCACGTCCCGAGGGCGCGCGCCAGCAGCGCGTGCTGCCGGAAGGCGACCCCGGGGCCGCGCGTGCAGAGCACGGCGCCGCGGCTGCCCAGCTTGACGCAGCACCAGCGCGTCGCCGCGCCGCGCCGCGCCAGCACCGCGCGGCAGGCCGCCTCCGGGTCGGCCACGCCCGTGATCGCCTCGGCCTCCTCCTGCGCCAAAGGTTATTTGGTTTTAATGACGACATTCAGGTAACTAGGGACAACAGATGGCGACTCAGTCTCCGCGCGCGCGCCGCGCGCGGCGGCGCCCGGCCATCGGCGCAAACGCTGCTGCAAAGTGTACTGCATGCATGGTGGATGTACGTATTGCCCAGCTGCCAGACGCTTCGAGAGCTGCAGCACAGTAACAGCCATTTCCAAAAAGTCCATCGGGACAACACAGCGGGCGCTGGCACAACGGGCGCACGTCGCACGGTCGTCCAGCCCACAGCCCGGCACGGTGACACGGCGCGCACGCAAGGGGACGCGCCTGCGACGCGCCGCGGCGGCCGAACCGAGCGGCGCGCCTGGCGCGCGCCGCAAGGCGAGCGCCCCAGGGCCGCGCCTGCGTCATGAGCACCACGTCGGTCGCATCCAGAAGCGCGTCCAACGCGGCGCGCCGCGCGCCGTGCCGCAGCGTCCACGAGCGCGGCCCCGGGTCAAAGAAGACTGCCGCGCCGGCGTTGCGCGCCGTGGCCACAGCGGCCATGATCACGTCCGGCGCCAGCTCGTCGAACAGGAAGCCGTTGATGACCAGCGCGCGCGTGCTCCGCAGCGCCTGCACACCGTGACACGCGCGGCTCGAGCGCCAATCGCAAGGCAAGAACGCCATGGGCTGGGCCTCGTGATCAGCCACGTCCCGCGCGCCTGCCGCCGACGCGCACGGCAGGTCTGACGCAGGCGCGCTGCTGGGCAGCGGCGGCGCGCCACGACCAGGGGACTGCGCCCTGCCAGCATGCGCAGGCTCAGCGCTCAGAAAGGGGGCGGCGTGCGCAGGAGGAGGGGTTGGCCTGCACGGAAGGACGCTGGGATGCGCGCCTGCAGCACGGCGGGCGGCAGAGAGGCCACGCCGGGCAGCAGCGGCCAGGGGCCAAAGTCGTAGCGGCTGCAGAACGCGTGCGCGGACGCGCCCACCAGCACGAAGCAGAGCAGCGTGTCACGCAGCGCGGCGGAGGCCGCGCCCGGCGTCAGCGGCTCGACGCGCCCCACGCCCTCCTCCTGCGCCGCAGGCCCGCATCGTATCATGTGAGCATCGTCTGAGCAAAAGCATTGGCTGAGCAAAAGCGCAAGCGACATGCATGCTGCGTGCGTACAGAGCCCGACGCCCACGCACAGCGCCTGTTTCGTCAGAGGCTGGGGTTTCAGGCCCTGTGCAGCATGCGTGCGCCGGACAGGCATCGACCCCCGTGTGCCAGCAGGCGCAACACGCCGCTGGGCCGCGCCGCGCCTGCAGCACGTGCATCAGAAAGCGCCCGTACACGTCGTCGCCCAGGTTGCCCACGGGCGCGGCCCGCAGGCCCAGCCGCGCGGCCGCTAACAGGAGATTGCAGCTGCCCCCGACCTCCCACGCGTCCGCGGCCGGCGCGCGGCGCATCAGGCGCCGCAGCAGCGCCTCGCTCTTCACCTCCGCGGGCGGCGGCAGCTGCGCGCGCGGCGAGAGCATTTCTACACGAAAACAGAACGCATTACTTGTTGCATGCCTGATAGCTGCGACATCAGCGGCGACCCACCCATGCCAAGCAGGCTGGCGGCGTCGAGGAGCGCAAACGACCGCAGCGGGTGCGGCAGACGCTTCCCCTGTGCAGGCGGCGGCGCTCACGAGGCCGCCGTGCAGCAGCGCTCGCACGCACACGTTGAGTGGGGCTGCAGCGCAGGGAGGAGGGCCCCAGAGCACTGAGCCAGGGCGCCACTGGCAGAGCAGGCTTCCTGCGCACCCTGCGACCAGCGCCTGCACACCTCGGGCCGCCCCATCAGCTCCGCATCGAGCAGCGCACCGGGTCCATCGGCACGACGATGTCGACGCACAGGTTGCCGAGCGCGATGACGTCCCAGCGCTTGCGCCCGCCCCCGCCCCCGTCGCGGCCGCCCGCAGGCGGCCGGCCCGCCTCATGCGTCAGGCACACGGCAGCGAGGCGCAGGGCCCCGGCCCGCCCTACGCGGCGCTTCCGCTGCCGGCCCCGGCCTCCGGCGGGCGGGGCGAACTCCACCCAAGCTGCACAGGGCACACTGCACCGCTGGCATGTTGCAGGCCGCCTGTGCGTCGACGGCGGCGAGGCAAAGCCTGGCATAGGGCCGCCCCAGGCCGGCAGGTGCCGGATTAAAAGTGCATGAGCTGCAGGCGTCGCAGCGCAGTGGTGGGTGGCGTGCTGTGCTGCAGCTATCCCACTGCACAGCGATGACAGCGATGCGCTGCCTCACCTGGTTTCCGGTGTCCACCAAAAACAGGCACGGGTTCGGTTCAAGAGGGCGGCCAAATTTGGCTGCCCTCTTGAATGCACATCTCTTGAATGCACATGCTTGCATGGCTTCTGACATCGCTTCTTCTGCTTCAACACACACTGTGTCCTCCTTCTATCACACTCATACACGGCCTCTCCATCACTCACTGATATTCACGGGCAGCTGCGCTGGTGCGCTGATAAGCACGCGCTCCTGCTCAGAGCCTTGCCAGGGCGGGCGGCGCGGCCCATGCGCCCAGCGGCAGGAAGTCTGCAACCACAGCCTTGCTCGCCTCCTCCGACGCAAGCGTCTGCGGTTATCGCGTACAGTCCTTTGTCGGCACCCTATAGGGGCTGCAGGCGGGTGACCATGCATCGCGCCACCCCTCACGCCTCCCTCGCCGGTCCATGATGCAGCACTCCCAGGCACCACACGCGCACACGGTTGGGCTGCCTGCATGCTTCAAACATCTGCCCATGCCCTGTTTCTCTGCCAGGAGGCACAGCTGCAAGAAGGTTCTCAGCGAGCGGCTTGGACGCGCACAGGCCGCGCGCAGCGTGTCATGCAGCAGGCCGGCGAGGGCCATCCCAGCAGGCCGGCCCGCCATGCATGCCCAGGCCGTGCACAGGGCTGCCCATGCGAGACGCGCAGGCGGGCGGGCCTGCAGCACGGCGCGGTACACGGCGTCCAGCGCGCGGCCGCGCGCGTGGCCGATGCCCGGCACCGAGTACGTCAGCGTGGACAGGAGCCTGCGCAGAAAGAATGGGAGCTGAAATGTAGCCGTGTATCAGACCCGCCAGGCACGCATGGCACTCGCCCTTCCACGCCCGAGACAGCGGCGAGGCCTTGATGCGCATGCGTGGGTGCCACCATGGACATGCCCAAGACAGCGGCAAGGCCTTGATGTACATACACGGGTGCATCTGCGGACATGCTGAGGACTCGAGCTTGGGGACGTAGAACTGGCATGCTCGAGGGACACAGCCTGAGGCGTGCGCGCGTGCGTCCCTACTACGTGCCAGGCACGCCACCGCGGGCCACGTGGGCCGCGCCTGCCCTGCACGACGTGCGCGATGCAGTACGAGCCGGCGGCCTCAGGCGCGGCCGAGCCCGGCGCGGACACCATCGCGTGCGTCTGCAGCACGCGCAGCGGCCCGTACGCGGCGTCGATCGGCGTCCTCCCCAGGAAGGTTGCGGACACCTGCGGCAGGCCGCGGCCCCCTGGGCGGCCATGCGCGCGCCCGGTGGCCGCCTCTCGCAGGCTGCAAGCCCGCTCCTGCCACCAGGCCAGCCGGCGTCCGCCTCATTCATGGCCCAGGCCGGAGCCGGCGTGCGGCGGGTGGGGGGCCGGCCAGCCGCGCGTCGGCGCGCCGTGAAGGGTGGCACATAGGGCGGCGTGGGCAGCTGGCCGACGTCGGCGGCCACGGCGCCCGCGTGCAGCCTGCGCAGGAAGGCCACTGCGGCGCCCGCCGCATGCTCCCTCTGCAGCGCAGCCGTGGCCGCGGCGGCGACGCGCGCGACGGGTTCCTCGGGCGCCAGGCGCTGCGGCCACCACAGCAGCCCAGTGCCCTGCCCGCCCGTGTGCTCGGCAACGGGTGGGTGCACCTGCCGGCCGCTCGGCGCTCGGCGCCGCTCCAGGTGTTGCGCTCGCGCGCTCGCGACCCGGCCCGTTCAGGCATTACGCCCAACAGGCCTCGCTCAGGCGCGCCCGCTGGCAGGCGCAGGCACAGGCGGCGCATGCGGCACGCACACCAGGTCGTGCACGGCCTGAAGCCGCCCACACGCGCCTGCTGGCGCACGTCCGCAGGGCACTGCACAAGCAGCGTCCGCGGCAGCGGGTGCGCGGGCGCCTGCACGGCGGCTGTCGCCACCATGCATGCGGCCATAACGGCGCCCTGCAGGCTCGCGCCGGCCGCGCGGCACCTGCCCCCGCGCGCGCAGCGCCTGTGTCTGGGAGGCGACGCCGCCGCACACGCTGTGATGTCTCACCATCTCGGCATGCAGCGGCCGCGCCGGCTGAGCCACGCAGCGCCGACGCGAGCCGTGCTTGCTTACTGTGTGGAAGGAGGGTCGCGTGCGCGCTCTTGGCAACACATCCACACGACCTGCACTGCCAGGCGCCGGGCGTGGCCCTTGCTGGCCCGGCAAGACTGCAGCGCGCGCCGTCGGTGCCGCGGCCAACCCAGGTACTGTCAAGTGAGCAGCTGGAGTGGGCCACGCTCCGCGGCAGGCTGTATGGTCAGCATGTCGGGTGCCTGTTGACCGGCGGCCGTGCGGCGCAACAGTGCCGCCCTGCGGGGGGGTTTGCCGCCGCCGGCCCGCCTCTGACCCCAACACGCGGCATGCTCGAGGCGTGACGGGCGCTACCGGGAGCGCAGCGCGGCCGTGTCGGCGGGCGACAGCTCGGAGAACGCCGCGTGCGTGCTGGCCGCCGCGCCGCGCGCCAGGCCCGCCAGCGGCGCGAGCCGCGGCATGCAGTTGCGGGGCACCGCGGGCGGCGGCCCCGGCGGCCCGGCCGGCAGCCCGGACAGGACGTCGCCGCGCGGCTCATGCGGCGCGTCGGCCAGCTCCTGGCCTGACGCGCTGCATGCGCTCACGGATGGACGTGCACGCGTGCACGCTCGCGGCATGAGGCTCGCCCTTTCCTAATGGTTCTGCCCGTGCTCCCGCCCAAACCCTGATCAGCGCGCCTCGGCTCCCTGCTGGATGAACAGGCAGCCTCCTGGGCCCTCCGCACGCAGCCCGGGCACCCGCTGCATACGCGCGCCCATGAACCCTTTGCACCTGTGCGAGTTGTCCCACATGCCCTGCTCTGGCAGCTTTGCCGAGGCCGTTGGGGTGGAACGCCCTACTATGCGGCGCTGCAGCCCCGCTTCAGCCAGAAGTGCTTGCACGCCGCGTGCACCAGCCTCGAGCAGCAGACAGCCGCGCAGGGGGCCTGCGCAGGCACCTGCGGCAAGGGCGCCCAGGTGCGCGAGCAGCGCGGCCATGACGCGGTAGCCACTGGTGCCGTCCATGCCCGCATGGCTCATGCAGGCCACCAGGATGTGCCGCTCGCCGCAGCTGCGCGGGCGCTCGCCTGTCATGCTCAGCGCCGTGCCGCGCACGGGCTTGCGCTCGAGGCCACGCATGGGCCCAGCGGGCTTGTCCATGCATGGCGCAGAGCGGCGGGCTGCTGTGCCCGAGCGTACTGTGCTGCGGCCATGCTTGAAGTTGTGCTCGCAGCCTGCCTGCCTTGTCATACGAGCGCGGCATGCAGCGGGCTGTGCCTGTATGCTGTGCCTGTGTAAGCACGCATGGGCATGCTGTTGCGCTTGGGCCGCTGCGCTGTGTTCTGTGGCAAAACCTGCCTGGACAGGCCCATGTCGTTGCCGCGCGTATGCGCATCCCTCGAGCCCAAGCCTCAACCTCATCACCTCTGCAAGACACCGGAGCCCAGACCAGGCGCCGCACAGCCTCGAGGGACCCCAGGCGCTGAGGCCAGTTTCTTGTCTCTTTCATCTCAGCTGCCACAGCTGCAGAGGCGTTGCAGGCCCTGGGCTGCCCAGGCTGCCCAGGCTGGGCAGCTGAATAAGTCAGCTCAGCGCTTTGACGAGGGACGGTGTGACCGGCATGCGCCGCTGCCACGGGGGAGGGCTCGAGTGTGGGCATCATGGGGCGATACGTCCAGCGTAAGCACAGGATCTCAACGCACGGCTGCTGGCGAGCAGGCCAGCTCTGCCACAAATTGAGCACCGGCAGCTCTGGCCCTGCGGAGCATGACGCGCGCCCCGCGGCCTTCACCTTTGCGCTGGCCGCGCCCTGTGTGGCGCCGGCGCGGCGCTGCCACTTGCGCACGGCACGGCTCGACCTAGCTGGGGTCGGCTGTACCGGGCCGGCTCCGTACCTGGGTGCCGACCAGACCTGGCAGCGGCACTGCCGGGCTGCACACAGTCTTCCTGGCTGGCCGCGCTATGGCTGTTGCTAGCTGTTGCTGCGTGCACTGCACCCGACCTGCAGAGAAAGACTGGCCTGGGTCAGAGCACGGACCTCAGGAGGTCCAGGGCGAAGGCGCCTAGGCGCAGGTCGCGCGGCGCGTTGGCCGCGCGGAGCAGCGCGTCCGTAAACGGCGGCAGGACGGCTACGGGCGTCCAGGCCACGTTGGGCGGCAGCTGCACGCCCAGCCCTGGCTCGCTCGGCGCACAGCAGGCAGGCCGGCTGCGCCGCCGCTTAGCTTGCCAGACACCGCAGGCAGCCCGGTGGTGCGGCCGCTCGACTGCCAGGCACGCGGCGGGCGCCTTGGTGCGCAGCTTGCTTCGCAAACAGCGAGCGCCCTCCTGCTGCAAAAACGCCAGCTTGCCAGCAAGCACTAGGCACAGCTCGGCGAAGAAGCCTCTCAGCCTGCTGCTCACGCGGCTGGATGGCGTGCAGGCTCCGTCTGGTGTCAAAGCTGCCAGGGATGTCTGCGTGCTTGGCTCTGCGCCGGGCGGGGGCAAGGGGCGGGCCGCGGCCGGGCCGGTGCCTGCGGGTCGTGCACAAACGCGGCCGCGCCGCCGGGCACCGTGTGCACGGCGGTGCACGCGTAGGGGAACCGGCGCTGCACGGCCGCCCACGCGGCGCGCAGCGTGTCGGCGTGCAGGAAGCCGTCCAGCTCAAAGCCGTAGCTGATGGTCATGCCCGCGCCCACCTGCTCCCACACGCGCAGCGGGCGCGCGCCGGCGGGCGCCGGACGCGCCGCGCCCGCGCCCGCGTCCGGCCGCGACAGGTCGGCCGCGCCGCCCATGCCGCTCGTATTACAGCGTGGGCCACCAGGGCGCCCCTTAGTACCTCGCTGCGGCATGGAAGCTCTCGGCGCCCGTTTGCACATCACAGGCTGACTTGGCAACCCTAGCTGCCTCCAGTGTTCGAGCTGGAAGGCTGCAGCTGCAGCCAGAATTGCCACCGTTTGTGAACGTTTGCCTCTGAACTCCTAGCCTTCTCTCAGCGTCCGCGTCAGCACACAGCAAGAGCCATGGCGTTCGGACGGTGGGGCAACCGGGGCACCGGCACGGCTTCGGGCACCGGCAACTCCGTGGCCAACGCGCTGGCGCCCAGCCTGTGGACCGTGCTTCTGCTGGCCTTCGCGTCCTGGATCGTCTTGCTCGCGGGTGAGCCTTTCCGTCGCGGCGGCGCAAAGGGGCCATGCGTGCACTAGCATTGTCAGCAGTACACTTGAGGCCTGCAGGCCCGCCGTTTGCCAGATCGGGTCGATGTGACTGCGCCCGAGGGCCCGCCGGGCTCTGTGCTGCTTGCCGGACCTGCGTTGCTCGAGACGCAGCAACTTCTGGTGTGAGGCATGAACTGAGGACCGTTGGGTGTCACCGCAGGTATCGCGTCCCTGCAGCAGTGGTGCGTCCCCTATCTTGTCTGCTTGGCCTCCTGCCTGCTCTTCCTGCCAGCGCGGAGGTGACAGGTCGCTCATGGGTCTGTGCGCAATCGCAGGTGCGCAGCAGACTACTCCTCAGAGTCGGCTATCGGCACGCGCGTGCGCAACAACCAGTGCTCGCAGGACCTGCGCCTGCAGTGGTGGGTGCGTGCCCGCGCTGGTGACGCAGAAGCTGGAAGGATGCTGGCAGGCCTGCGTGCTTAGTCTCGGATGCTTGCATAACATCGCTTGGCAATCAAGCTGACGAGCCAGCGCGTGACGCAGAATGTGGTGCTGGAGCTGGTGGTGCTCCTTGGTGCGCACCCGGCGCCCCTGTCCTGCAACGGCTGATTCTTGCCTATGTGGCGTGCACACGTGCACAGTCAGCTTTGTTGTGGCACTCGAGCTTTTCTCAATGTCTGTGGCCGTGGCGTGCAGCCATTGCTACATCCCTGGTGTCTGCGTGGATGCTGACCTCCAGCCGCGTGGCGCTGTCGACGCTGCTGGGCATCGTGACTGTCATGCTCATGGTACCGCCCCTGATCGCTCTGAGCTACATATTCGTGGAGCTAGTATATGTGCAGTGTAAGCAGCGTCCGCATACTGAGCACCTCCAAAGTGTGCAGCTTTGGGGAAGTGTTGCCACAAGAAACGGCTGTGTGTTGGTGAGTTAGCAGTGTCTTCATGTTCTCGGTGTACCTACTAGAGTTGCGCTACTTGCAAGAGAGTGCTGGTGAGCAAGGATCACTCTCAACACGTGTGCACAGTCAGTGACTCACCTTGCTCTGTGCTGGTGCAACAGCTGGACACGCACCAGTTCTACGGCCAGCGCCGCGGCAGCGAGGGCGTGACCCGCCACCGTGAGACCACGTACTTCATTGGCGCGCTGCTGTGCTCGCTCTTCAACTTCCTGCTCATCCTGGTGCTGGGTAAGCCCGGTTTTTGTGTGTGGGGGAGCTGCAGTTGGGTGGCTGTTCATAGTTTTCAGTCAGTAGACTGCCTATTCACGTGTAAGAGATTGTGTAGCGCCTGCTTTGTCTGTCAGAGGTCTTTGCAGGCATGGCCTTTGCAGGGACGGCCCACCAGATGCACTATCTGAATTCAGCAGTAGCGGTGAACGTCCACGAGCCAATATCTGAGGTGGGTTGTGGTGCCCTGCTGCAGGCAACCACCACGGCACCAACGCTGTTGCGGACGGCGCACCGTTGCACAAGGGCACCGGCGTCCACCAGACCACGACCGGCACTGCGGGCACCACGGCGACCGGCCCCGGCATCGTCTGAGCGGCTCCGCCAGCTCTGATGCAGGGAGAGGGGTAATGTAGGGCAGTACTTGTTTGTATAACTGGATTGGTTGTCAGACCTGTGGGCCAGGCTTTCGTTCCGCCACACTGGGCTCCCGCGCACTCCCTAGCACTGCCCGGCTTCTGCCGTGATGGTCTGCCGCGGCGTCTGGGCTGTGATCCAAGGACGAGTTTTGTGACGGCGCTCAGCGGCACCCATAGGTTCAAGCTGGTTGTGTCTTGGACTTACTACTCTCAGAGCCCGGAGCGTCCTGCGCATGGCACCAGTGACTTGTGTTTTTTGTTCAGGACCTGTGCGCGTACACTGTTTGGCAGGCAGCCTACGTTGCTGGGTGTCTAATCAGAATGTGTCGTTCTGATGGAAACACATAGGGTGGTGTGGTGGGTGCGTGTGCACCGCGAGGGGCCTTGCATTTGAAGACCAAAGGAACTGGTGGGATTGCGTGAACTCTATATATCAAGGTGGTGCAAGGGCCGCAAGTGGCTGTCACCCTTTGTTTGGGCGTGGCTTGGTGTGCTGTAACTACTGCGTAGACCATCCTGCACTACTGCTCAGTCCATTTTGAGGAGATGAGAAGTTAAGGCCCAACTGCTGTTCTAGCATCCGCACCTGCACCTGCACAAATCAATCTGCTCATTTCAATTTATAATCACGGAAACCGGAGGAAAGCCCGACCAGCCAATCGCAGCGCTCCCTTGCACATCAAAGAAAAGCCCAATTGGTGTTGCAACACTTCATCTCAAAGCCCACGGCAATCTAGAGAAACATATCTGCCAAGTGCAGCCAAGTGCCGTGACGGCGCTCGCGCGCTGGAGCAGATGTCTGCACGTGTTTGCTTGCAGCGCGTGTTTGCTATCCCTGGTCCGGCACTCTGCCGCTTCTGTGCAGGCAGGCTCTGTCCCCAGGCGCGTGGCCAGCCACTCACCACAGCGTTGAACAGCAGGCCCGCCGCGGCCGGGGGCCACCTGAGCTTGCACCGCCTGCCGGGCAGGGCGCTGGTCGCAGCTAGCGCGGCGCATATGACGGCCGATGAAGCCACGTGCGCGGCTGGCACCAACCCGCTCCTGGCGGTGCGGACACCGCGCATACCTTATGTGCTCCTTGAGCACTTGACAAGGCTTCCAGCTGCAGCAGTATCCGTGTGGTGTCCTTGATGCGAGACAGGCCTGTCGTGCGCAGGACGCGCCGCTGCCGCTGTTCGACCAGGTGCAGGCGGAGCATGTGGTGCCCGGCATCACTGCCCTGGTGGCCCAGCTCAACGCGGAGATTGATGCCCTGGAGCAGAGGGTGGTGCCGTCCTGGGAGGGGCTGGTGGAGCCGCTGGAGAGGATCAGCGACCGCATGGACCGCGCGTGGGGCACCGTGTCGCACCTGAAGGCGAGCAGGCCGCTGCTGCTGGGCGAGCGGAGACAGGCTTGAAAGAGAACCTGCTTGGCAAACGTGGGCGCTGCAAGCTGCCTCTGCACACTGTGCACTGCTTCCCAGCAACGTCCTTTCCCTCTTTGTGTGCTCCGTGCCCAGCCCGTACTTTGTCAGGCTATTCATGTGGCAGAGACCATTGCAGGCGGGCGGTGTTCTGTGGCGGTGGAGCAGCAGCCAGGCGCCGCACAAATCCGGCGCAAAAGCAAGGGAGCAGAGCAGAGGGCGGTTTGCTGTGCGTCAGCACGCCGCCAGGGACAGCAAAGCGCCGGAAGGGAGCAGAGCAGAGGGTTCTCATATGCGCGCGAGCAGGCGGTCAAGGACAGCGAGGCGCTGCGCAAGGCGGTCGAGGAGGTGCAGCCGCTGAAGGTACAGCTCGCGCTGCGGCTGTCGCAGAGCCGCCCGCTGTGCGGCCCCGGCCCGCCCCGCGCCGCCCCCTGGCTGGCCTGGCTGCGGCCCGCCGTTGTGGTCGCTGCAGGGCCGAGGTCGCTGCAGCCTGGCATCGTGTCTGCGTCCTAGAAGAGTGCGGGGTGTTCCGGCACAGCCGTGCAAGCTCCTGCTCAGATGAAGCCTTGGTGCAGAGGAGGAGCTCTAGGCAGGCACGTGCTATTGCTGTCCACATGGGCCACGGAAACTTGTTAGTCATTGGTTGCAACTGCAACATATGGCTCGTGCTCCAGGTACGAGGCGTACCGCGCGCTGCGTGAGTCGGACGCCTGGGACAGCATGCCAGAGGCGCGCAAGCGCGCCATTGAGGGCGAGCTGCGTGACTTTGTGCTCGGCGGCGTGGCCTTGGAGGTGCGCGCCCCAGGCTGCTCTATGTGCATAAAGCCACACGCTGCGAGAGCGCAATCCATGCACAGTAATGTAGGGAAAGTCTATCTATGTATGTCCAATACAGTTCCAGCTTCACGCCAGGCACACACTGCCAGAAGGCCACATAATAGAAGGCCACGTAATCAGAGAGCGTGTCAGCAGCAAGACGTCTGGCGCAGGACGTCTTGCTGCTGCCAGTATGAATTGTGCTATTCGTCGGCATGCCGCATGTGCAGTATGCCGCCAAGGCAGTGCAAGCATTAAAGCAAGTTCGCAGCAGCAAGTGCGCGCCGCTGCGCCTGTGAGGACCCCGGCTGCGCCGTGTGCGCGGCCAGGGCGAGGCCAAGGAGCGGTTCAACGAGATGCAGCAGGAGCGCAGCCAGCTGGCCACGCAGTTCTCCAACAACCTGCTGGACGCCACCAAGGCGTTCAAGCGGCTGGCGACGCGCAAGGAGGAGGTTGAAGGCGCGCCCTGGCTTTTGCGCGGCATGCCTGGAGGCAGCCGCCTGCGGTGGCGAGGGTGATGCGGACCTGCCTTTTTATATTGTATCATGTGTTGAAGCGCGACCCGGGGACTTGTATGCACAGAGCAATGCTTTGATAGTGGGCAGTCCCTGGCCTGCAAGGGTAGACATGAGCCGCATGCAAGCGAGTGCTAAGTCCTCTGTTTGCCGAGTGTGATAATAGCTGTGTGGCTTACCTTGCAAACTATGAGCGATGCTTGTGTGCCCCTCGGATGCAGCCTCAGGCTTGTGCCCTGCGCAGGCCTGCCGGAGAGCGCGCTGGAGCTGGCGGCGCAGTCCGCGCGGAACAACGGGCACGAGGGCGCGACGCCGGAGGCCGGGCCGTGGCAGTTTGGCCTGGACATGCCCTCGCTCTTCCCTGTGCTGTCGCACGCGAAGAACAGGCGCGCGCCGCACCAGCAGCGACTCGGCATGCCTGAGGGGCTCGGCCGGGATCGGACCTCACCTTGTGCTTTCTTTCACAAAGAGCAAACCAGGTACTAGTTGGTGAGCCGAGCCCGGGGCACTCTCAAGGACCGCTGTACTGTACGATAAGTCCCTTTGTGACCTGGCCAAATTTTAGCGATGGCGTTTTGCGTCCTTCTGGACTACATTTCAAGTGATCCACTGCTTGTGCGGCTGTCATGAGTCAGGCAGCCACAGACGCGCGCGGCACGCGTACCGCTCGTCTGTTTTGACCTGACCGCTTTGAACATCCAACGCCCGTTCGTGCTTATATCAAGAGCATGCGCCGCTGTCACCAGGGAGCTGCGGGAGGCGCTGTACCGCGCGCACATCTCGCGCGCGTCGTCCGGCGAGACCGACAACACGCCCCTGATCGAGCGCACGCTCGCGCTGCGTCGTGAGCAGGCGCAGCTGCTGGGCTACGCCAATTACGCGGAGGTTTCCATGGCCAGCAAGGCGCGCCCCGCGCCTTGCCGAGCCCCAGCCCGCAGGCGCGCACGCGTGCGCAACCTGCCTGAGCGCTTTTGCAATATCAGGCACCTTTTGCTTTTGCCAAAATCACCGCTCCTTTCATTGCTGATGTGGAGGCTCGTGTATGGCTGCATGCATGCATGTTTTACGAGCTGAGGCGCGGAGCTGCTCCCCACGGAACACAGGAGGCAGGGCCTGCGGCGCCGCAGACGGCGACGCTGGAGCAAGCGCAGGCGCTGCTGGACGCGTCGCGCGTCGCATCAGTGGATGTGGGGCCTAAACCTAACCCTAGCCCACCCTGACCGGCGCCGCAGATGGCCACCCTGGAGAAGGCGGAGGCGCTGCTGGAGGAGCTGCGCGTTGCGTCCGTGGAGGCCGCGCGGCGCGACCTGGACGAGGTTTCTGCGTTTGCGGCCGAGCAGGCGCGCGCCCGCCCGGCCGTCTGCGTCCCTGCGATGCTGCAGCGCCGGCTTGTTTGCGCAGGCGTCGTAGTCATTTGATCACGGGAGGTGTTGTCATGCTGGCATGTTGGAGTCTCGTCTGAGAGTGAGCTTGCGGCAAGTGCAGAAGCTGCTGCTGCTCCGGTTTTTGTAGGCCGTATGTCCTGTGTAAATGTGTGCGCTTGTGTGAGTAGTCTGCACATGGCATCTGACAGGAGCGTGTTTGAGGCTTAAGGACCTGTGAAGAGCTCGCCCGGGTCGGTTCCTGTAAAGGCAAGCCGCACCTGTCAGCAGTGCAGGCATGGTGGCTCAGCTCCGCCTAGAGCGAGCAGGGCAGCTGCGGCAGGGCTTTGAGGGCAAGCTGCAGCACTGGGACGTCAACTACTGGGCGGAGCGGCTGCGCGAGGCGCGGTACCAGCTGACGGATGAGCAGCTGCGGCCCTACTTTGCGCTGCCCAACGTCCTGGACGGCCTTTTCCAGGCGCGGGCTCGCCGCCCGTCCTCGGGCGCAACATTGAAGACAGGCATTGGGATGTGCCCTGTGTGGGGCTTGGCCAAGTAGGGAAGGGGTCCATTCGGAGCGATTTACTTGGAAAGGGACCCCTGTCTGGTGGCAGCTGGTCGGCGGTGCTACCCTCGCCACCTCCAGCCTCTGCTGAAATATGTTCCGCAGCTTGCAACGCCGCCTGCACCCTGTGCACCAGTCAGCCAAGGTCTAGAGGGGCGTGGAGGCGAGCGGCAGCCAGGTCTTGAAGCAGAGCATGCGAGAAGCAGGGGTGTGCGGTGAGCGTGGGAGCCACTTGTGCTGTGGGGCAAGCGAGCATGAGGAGCCCAGCGCTCACGCATCGGCGCAGCGCGCAGCTGGCCGAGCGGCTGTTTGGCGTGACCGTGGAGCGCGCCGACGGCCGCGCGCCCGTCTGGCACCCGGACGTGCAGTTCTTCGCGCTGGCGCGGGACGGCAGGCCCAAGGCCTGCTTCTACCTGGACCCGTACAGCCGGCCCGCCGGTGCGGCGCGCGCGCTGCTGCGCCCGCTTCGCGCGCCATGCACATCCAGGCGTTTGTGCGGGCGCAGGCGCGTGCGCTGGGGACGCAAGAGATCTGCGTGCCAATCACCTTGTTGTTGCATATTAAGGAACTCAAGGGAAACTGTTCTTACATTGTTGAACATGACGTGTGAACGATGGTGCCTGGGCTGTGCGGCCCTTCCAGGGTGGTGAAGCGTATGCGCGAGGCGCGCAGAGAAGCGCGGCGGCGCCTGGATGGACGAGGTGGTGGGGCAGAGCCGCCTCTTTGCCGAGCCTGGGAGCGCTGTACGGCTGCCGGTCGCGCACATGGTGCGGATGCATGCGCGCCATGGCTGCTGAGCATACCTGTTGTGTGACCCGTCTCTGAGCTCCAACCGGCAAATTCCATAAGTTTGCAGCTGCTTGCGCACGCCGTACGGCGGCGTGCTGCCGCGACAGGCCCGGCCAGCAGGCTCCCGGATGTTGTTACTCTGTCGCGTGCTGGCCTGCGCGCTTTGTCCGCGACCCCGGCGTTCAGGGGTCGCCGCCGGTGCAGGTCTGCAACCAGACGCCGCCGATCGGCGAGAAGCCGTCTCTGATGACCTTCCGGGTGCGCCTCACCGCTTGACGCGCCGCTCCGCCCTCGCGCTCTGCGTCGCACCTGCCCGCCCGTCCGCCCCACAGCAGCGCCAGCGCGCTCCATGCCGAGAGACGCCAGCGCGCCGCTTGTGCTGTGCCGCCGCCGAGCGCTCACAGCGCCTCGGCCGCCTGCGCGTGCCGCAGGGCCCTCTCAGGTGCAGGGAGCGCCGCCCTACCCTAGCCCTATGCCCATGCGCCCTGCGCGCCGCGCAGGAGGTTGAGACGCTCTTCCACGAGTTCGGCCACGCGCTGCAGCACATGCTGACGGAGCAGGCGGACGGGCTGGTGGCCGGCATCCGCGGCATCGAGTGGGACGCGGTCGAGCTGCCCAGCCAGTTCATGGAGGGCTGGTGTGCGCACCGCCCTTACCGTACCCTCCCCGGCAGAGCTGAAGCGTGTCAGCCGCGTGCCTGGTGGAAGCGGGCCTGCGAGCCTGCTGTGCATGACGACCCCGCGCTGCCAGCACAGGCCTGTCCCCGTGCTGTCTATATGCGGGCCTGGGATGCTCCTAACTCTTGGGTGCTCACTGGGCGTCACCGTTAAGTGCAGTGTGATCTGTACATGTCCACAGGCAGGGTCTGCTTTAAGTGTTGGTGAATGCGAGGCTCCTTGCTCGCTCGCATGACAGGAGCATGCTGTGCGTGCACTGCAGGTGCTACGACCGCCCCACGCTCGACCTCTTCGCCAGGCACTACCAGACGGGCGAGCCGCTGCCAGACGACCTGTTCCAGAAGCTCACCGCTGCGCGGAACTTCCGGTGCGGCGCGCATGCTGCAGCAACGAACTGCGCAAACGCGGCGCCACAATGCTTCATACTTACTTCGTTGTTGTGCCACAACACACTGCTGCGCCATGGACTTTGACCAAAGACATTGCTGCTTTGAGCGTGCTCTGCAGCATCCCATAGAGCGTGCATGTGGTTGCCATGATGACGAACCTGCAGGGTCTGGCAGCTGCCAGTGTCGTGAGCGCCGGGCCTGCGCCCGCGAAGCGGCACACAGAGCTGGCTGACGTGCCGCGCCGCGCGCGGCAGGTCGGGCAGCGTGACTCTGCGCCAGGTGCAGTACGCGGCCATAGACCTGGAGCTGCACGCGCGCTACGTGCCCGCGCCCGGCCGCACCGTGTTTGACGGCGCGCTGGACGCCGTCGATGCGCGCACCACCGTCATGCCGCCGCTGCCGGAGGACCGGTGCGGCCGACCGCCCTGCCTGCTGGTATTGGAGCGCGGATCAGCTTGCTGATATAAGCAAAGTCGACCAGCAGTGCAGCGCGCTGTGGTCAGCAAGGTGCCCGCAACCACTGCAGCTCTGTGGTCTTGTGACCTGGCCTGTTCTGGCTGCAGTGCATAGACTCTTTTTAGAAGGACGTGGTGACGAGCACGAGCTGCTCACGCTGTTCGCGGTATGTACGTTGGTGGCTCGGGCTGGATGGTGTGGCATGGTACCCTTGGATGTCACCAAGGCGCGGCGCGCGCACGCAGGTTTCTGTGCGGCTTTGCTCACATCTTCGCGGGTGCGTGCCCGTCCCTACTGCGATGACATGCTGACAGTCCTGTCATGTTAAGCAGCCCAGCAAGTGTGTTCGCTTTGACAAGAGTCAAAGTAGTGTGCACTGATTGCTGTTGCGGTACCGAGCACCATAACTCGCTTACAAGGTCGCACTGAGACAGTGCTGCGGGGCCGTCAGGGGGCTACTCGGCCGGGTACTACAGCTACAAGTGGGCAGAGGTACGCACTCAGACCACAAACCTAGGTCTTGTGTCATGCTGAGTGTGCTGGCAGTAGGTTGACAGCCTCCAAGCGGCCTCGCGGCGCGCCGGCACGGTCTGACAGCGCAGCATGGTCCGGCAGGTGCTGTCGGCGGACGCGTTCAGCGCGTTCGAGGAGGTGCTCGGCGACGACGGGGCCGTGCGCGACACCGGGCGGCGCTTCCGCGACACCGTGCTCGCGCTCGGCGGCGGCCGCGCGCCGGACGCCGTGTTTAGGGTGCGCTCTGACCCTGGAATGCAAGACCTGTGGTGGCGGCGCTGCTCCCGCGCTGCACAAGTTCCTAGCCGCAAGGACAAGCTCTCGGCGGGGCTCCACTTATCCTGGACAGAAGGAGTGTAAGGCATACAGGAGTGTTTGCGTGATATGTTGCGAACATCCCCGGGGACTGCTCAGCTGCTCTGCTCAGCTCCTCTGCTGAGGCCAGGCAGGGAGCAGCTTGGCATTCGGTTTGGGTAAAATTCAATGAAAGCCCTGCCTTGGTGGAACAGTCGCATACAATGCCATGGCATTGAGCGCGCTCTGCCTGAGTGACACTAAGGTGTTGGAAGGCGCATTCGCTGTTGCTGATGCCACAAGGCTGCCATGCGGCTGAGTAGTGCGTGTCTGGGCTGCAGGACTTCCGGGGCCGCGACCCGTCCACCGAGCCGCTTCTGCGCCAGAGCGGCTTGGTTCTTGCGCCCGCATAGCTGCAAGTGCATGCGTCTCAATGTATGCACGGTTGAGCTGATCGCGACAGCCTGTGATAAAAAACGCATGCACAAGAGCACCACGGTGTAAACACGTCTTGACACCATGCGGCCCCAAACACCCTGCGGCTCCGACACCATGTCCGCAGCAGGATGGCGCCAGGGAACACGTGCGCGCCTCACAGCAGCCCTCGACGTTTTATTTGGACCCGCCACGCGGCACACTGCCACTCATCAGACCCTTCGCAGTGGTGTGCACCGAGTGCGACGCAGTGCACTTGCAACCACTCCTGCCTACCAAAACCGGGCAAATTTGCGAGCGTTTATTGAACAGCTAGGGACACAGCTCGAGTGCCGCGCAGCAGGGCCGCGCGCAGCTCTTCGCAGCTGGATTGAGCTGGGTGCTATGTGCACTGCGCTCAGTCAACCACTCCCCCGCACCAAGACCCCCACCAAGACAAGGACCATGCTCAGCAGCTCATGCACTGCCTGTGTCACGGCAACAACCCAAACACGCAGCAAATCAATGACCGGCGCTGCTTATTGGTCTTTACGGCAAACCAATGACCAGCGTTGCTTAGTGGACTCCCCGCCGCCTGCGCCAGCAACACATCACCGGCCCAGTGCGCGGTCGCCAACGCCGCCTTATTGCAACACCTGACGCGCTCACGGGGCGGCGAGCATGTGCGCGCGCCCCAGCGAGCGCGCGTGCGCACCGCTATCAACCTAGGCGGCCTCCCCCTCACTCCTTGCTTACCCCCAGTCCTCGCCTAGCGGTAGCAGGCGCCGGTGGCGCAGCAGGCGTTGGGCTGGCCCGTCACGGGGCGGCGAGCATGTGCGCGCGCCCCAGCGAGCGCGCGTGCGCACCGCTATCAACCTAGGCGGCCTCCCCCTCACTCCTTGCTTACCCCCAGTCCTCGCCTAGCGGTAGCAGGCGCCGGTGGCGCAGCAGGCGTTGGGCTGGCCCAGCGCGCAGTTGGGCGAGAACGTCGGCGGGCTCTTGTCTGCGTAGCTCGTGACCTGCATGCACACGGCGCCGTCAGCCTCCAGCACGGGCCCCGGTCTGTCACTGCCAAGGGGTCCACCAGCCCGGGCGCTGCCAGGTTCCCAGGGCTCCATCGGCGCTTCTCACACAGCCAGCACACGGCGGCGCCTAAGCGAGAAATGGCAGCACGCCCCTGCATGCATAGCGGACTGCGGCTGCTTCATGCTTAACACTGCGTTGGCCAGACTGCCTCCTCACCCGGCATCAGGGCTGCCGTCACACAGCACGGTTGACAGCGGTGGCCTCCAGCCGCCATACAGCCAGGGCCGGGCGGGGGGCCCAGCAGGGCCACCCACCGTGCACTGCGGGTACGTGGAGCCGAGCGTGTAGTAGTCGCTGCGCCAGGTGGTGGCAGTGGCCGCCACAATGATGAAGCCGCCGTTGCCGCCGTTGGTGTACAGGTTCGGCGTGCACGTGTCGGCCGGCTCGCCCCACGAGCCCGCGCCCGAGGTCTGGTACGTGATGTAGTTGTTCCACCTGATGCCGAACCGCACCATGTCAACTGACACCCTCTGTCAGCTGACACCCTATCCCAACCCTATCCCTGGTATGTAATGGGCTGTGGATCCTGATGTGAGGCCTGACGCCACCCCCATGCATGCTTTTAGTTTTGACATGTGGCTCAACTGCGCTGGTGTCTAATTTGACATAGGTCCCATTGCGTGTCTGGCAGTGCCTACCAGGCAGAGTGCGGCAGCTTGATCAAGCATGCGGACAGGGTGAAAACGGTTACTGGGTAATAGCCAAGCAGTCCACCAGCCAGACAAGCAGTGGGGCCGCACGGCTGGGCGGCGCTGGGGGCCGCGGGGTTGCCCAGGCTCATCGCGTGGTCGTGCCCTGCAGGGCCCCGGCGGCCATGCTTCAGCATTGGCACTCGCGCACTGGCGCTGCTGCCAGCTTGCTACTCTCAGGCAGACTGCCAGGCAGCACTGGCTCATTTGGGAGCAGCAGGATGGTGCACGGCCTTGTGAACGGCGCGGCAGCTCACGCGCCTCGGGCCGCCTGGTGGCAGCGTGGGGCGCGGCGCGGACCATTCACGGCCGGGAGAGCATGTCACGGGGCAAGGCCAGGAGAGCAAAGCACAGGGCGCAGTTAAACTAGTTGACAGATTGCCTTTAATACAGGTGTAGGGTAGGCTAGGGCGGAGTAACGCACCGTTGAAGTAGGTCACCACCTTCTTCGAGTTGGAGTTGATGGTTGCAAGCACCTGCGCGGCGGCAGCAAACCCGCCGCTGTTCAGTGCCGGGGCGCCAGCAGGCTCACTCGCATCCTGCCCACACGCTGCTCGTCCATGCTTCCATGTGAAGCCAGCTCCCACACGCCATGCTCAGTGCGCGGGCGGTGAGCAGGCGCGCAGCACCGCCGTTGGTTCGATGCCGCGCCGGCGACAGGGGCGCTCCGGAGAGGGTGCGGCCAGGAAGCAGAGTGCGATAGACAGGCGCGCAGAGAGCCGGCCGACGCCGCCACGGGCTCCTGGAAGGACCAGGACGCAAGGTGCGAGCAGGTGAGCGGGGCGCGCACATCCCCCCAGAAGCCGAACTGGCCCGGGTAGGCCGACCCGATCGCGCCGTTCTGCGTGGCGCCGCCGAACAGCGGGCTGCGCGCCCCGCAGGCAAAGCAATTCATAGGTGTATATTGCATGGAGGGTGCGGACCTCAAGCAGGCTTGCGGCTTCATTTCGGCAGATGTCTGGGATGAGGCATATAAGCTTCAGCGCATTGTGCATTATACCGGGGCCTCGGGACTTTGCGACATAGCTTCCTGGGATGGGCAGGTGAGCGCGTCGTCAGCTCAGCTTGCAAGCGCGTCGTCAGCTATGTTTGCAAGCGCGTCGTCAGAACAGCGCGTGGCGAGCATGCGGCAGTGCATGGCGGCGCTGGGCTGGGCGCGGCGGGGCGCCGCACTAGTGTGCGGTCACAAAGTTGTACGTCGCGGTCGACGTGTTGAGCGCGTTCTGCAGGAAGCCGATCTGGGCGTTCTCGTACGCCTGGTTGGACTGCGCCGCCGCACAGCCAGAGCGTTGGAAGTCTTGGGCAGCGCAGCGCTGAAAATCAATGGTGAGAAACGTCTAGACCCACATTAACCATGCTCAGGCCGAGCGCTCGCTCATGAACATGCGATGCATGCAGCGCCAACCCTCACAAGCGCCTGCATGGCCCCCTGGCACGGAGCCCTGCACAAGCCTGCAGTGCGCCTGGCAATCTTAACAATATCATCACAGGTATTTCGATGTGTGCGCTGCGCACAACCTGCAAGGTGCAGTGCGTGAGCAAGGGCCGCCGCCGTGCGCGGGGCAGGGCTGCGCGGGGGCGCGCGCACGTAGTTGCCGCAGTTGATGATAAGGGTTAATTTAGGATTAGTATAAGGTTAGGGGCGTAGTTCAGGGTAGGGGCGCGCACGTAGTTGCTGTAGTAGCCGGTGTGGTACTTGTTGGTGGCGCTGGCATAGGACGTGATGAACGGGTTGGCGTCGAGGAAGATGCCGCGGATCGTGATCTGCGCCCGGCACCGCTTCCTGTGACATTACGCTTCGAAAGCTCTCTCGCAGCTGCGCGGGGCTCCATGAACGTGGAGCCCCGCACACGGAAGCCGGCGCCTCAGCAGCCGAGCATGCAGGGACCGTGCAAGTGCACCCGCGTGCGTCTGCATGGCTGACATGAACCACGTCCTGCGGCCTGCAAGCGGGGCCACATGACACTGACCGCCCACCACGGAAAGCAGCTGGCCTGAGCGCATCAAGACTGTGAGAGTTATGGCAGGTTTAGGGCTAAGAGCCCGGGCGGGGGCCGCACCCCGTTGATGTTGTAGTCCTCCAGGTAGTACTGCGCGGGCAGGTTCCAGAGCTTGGACACGCCGGGCAGGGGGCTGGCGGCGCTGACCGGGCTCGCGCCGGACGTGTCGAATGCGATCTGCGTCTGCACGCTGCCTGCGCGCGGCCGCGGCGCTCGGGGCTCAGCGCGCGGGCGCCCGCACGGACACGGGGACCGCAGGCGCATGCTCGCAGGCTCGGCAGGCGCGCATATGTAACACAGCAGCTTCTCTTTGTCAAGCTAAGACAGGACGGTGGGCGCAAGGCATGCAGTGCAGCGACCACAGGCAGCGCAGGGGGGCATGTGGGGGGGACGCGCACCATTGATGACGATGTCGTGGTTCCCTGCGCGCCGCAGGGCGGCGCCGTCAGCGCTGAAACCAGCCCATGCAGCCGCGGGCGCGCGAGCAGCTGTATACTGCAGTGCATGGCATTCATTGACATGAGTGTCGCACACGTCATACCAAACACTCCCACAACGCCTCGCTGGCAGGGTGTGCGCACCAAAGACGCTGAACCAGGGCAGGGGCGCGATTGTGGGCGTGTACGTCGTCTGGTAGACCTGGGTCCAGTCGCTGGTGAAGCGCGAGTAGTTACCGGGGTAGACGCCGCACTGGTAGCTGCGCCGGCGTGCACGAGGGTTAGGGTTGGGGACGCGGCCGTCAGGCGGCACGCCCCTGTTCGCCGCGCGGCCTCCGCCCGCAGCAGGCGCACACGGGCAGGCGAGCCAGGGCGGGTGAGCTAAGGCAGGGCAGGCATCCTGCCGCCTCGAGAGCACTGCGCTGCGCGCGCGGCGGGCCGCACAAGTTGTCGCCAGTGTTGAGCACGAAGGAGCAGCCGCCGACCAGCTTGCAGACCTGCTCCATCAGCAGCGCGGTCTCGTTCTGCTGGTAGCCGCCTGCCGCCCCGCAGCCCCCATGGCGTAAGCATGGCGTCGAGCTGTAACACGCGCGGGCGGTGCGACTCACGCCATGCCCCCAGCCGCAACCACGTTCCGCTGGACCTCTGACCATGCAAAGGAGTGCGAGCCTTCAGGCGGATGCGCGGACGGCCGCACGACTGTGGGCAGGTCCGGGCCTCGGCTGGCGTGCCTGCAGCATGCAGCACAAGCAAGTGCAGGTACAGTGTATGCAGGTGTGCCACGGCGGACACATGGGCACGTGCTTGCGGCGGAGGCACGCACACACGCGATCACAGCTGCACCACAGGTCTGAGTCGCCCGGGCGGGGCGGCCCCCAAAAGCAGCCAGGGGCACGCCCTCCGCAGCCGCGCCAAGCCGCGCAGCTGCTCCGGGAGAGCCACAGCAGGGCGGGCGCCGCACCCTGCACCTCGTTGTTGCCGGCAAAGGAGGCCGACGAGCACTGCGGCTGGCCGACGCTCTGCGCCGACACCTGGCGCCCGATGTCTGCGCGCCCGCCGCCAGTCCACGCCTTCAGCAGCAGCCCCGCCTCCGGGCGGGCAGCTTGCAGTGCGCACCAGACGGCGCCGGCGCCTCTCACCTCCCCCGGCATGTGCATGGCATTCCGAAGGCCACGGGCTACCCTGGGCGCGCACCGCCGATGACCACAAAGCGCGCTATCGTCGCGTTGGCGGTGGGCGGCTCGCTCTGGGGGTAGCTGCCGCTGCCCTCCTGCGCGCCAAAGGGACTCCCGTGGGTGCTTGCGCTCGAGCCACACTGGTTGCAGCCGAGCCGCCGGCGGCAGCCGGCCAGAACCGGGAAGCCATGGCAAGCTATCTGTGGTCCTGGCTGCGCGCCTAGCAGCCCAAGCTTCTACGCGCCCATGCTTCAACGTTTATAGCTATGGACCGCCATTCAGCGAAGGCTGTGTGCTGGGCCGGAACCTGGCAGGAGGACCCCATAGGGCGCCTGGCTGTGCTCGGTGTTGCATGCATGCTGGCTGCGGGCAGAGCATGCTGGGCACAAGCAGCCTGCATGCACAGTCAGCGGGGCAGACACATGAGCACCCTACATCTGGAGCTCGAGCAGGGGGGCGCGAATGCAGGGCTGCAGCCCCACAGCTGCAAGGGCGGCTGCGGTCGGGCGCGCGCCTGGATGAGGTTCGGCTGGCTGCCATTGATGAGCGCCAGGGGCACAGTGAACGTGACGCCGCTGGGTGTGGTGGTAGGCGCGGCCGTGGTCGTGGCACGCGGCGTGGTGGTGGGCGCGGCCGTGGTCGTGGGAAGCGGTGTAGTGGTAGGCGCCGAGGTGGGCGCGGAGGTGGGCGCCGAGGTAGGAGCCGAAGTGGGCGCCGAGGTGGGCGCGGAGGTTGGCGCCGAAGTCGGCGCCGAGGTCCGCGCTGCGCACACAGGCCGGCGTCAGGCGCAGCCCGTGCCTGCCTTGCGCCGGGGCAGTGTTGCCGCTCACGGCTCAGGCCTGACCGGTGGGGCAGCCTCAGGCGCGCGCCCGTGGTGGTGGGCGTCGGCGTGGGCGACGACGTGGCGGACGACGTGGGCGCCGACGTGGGCGCCGACGTGGGCGCCGACGTGGGCGCCGACGTGGGCGCCGTCGTGGCCTTGTGCTTGAGCACGTCGCCCAGGCCCAGGTGGTCGCCCAGGTGGCCGCCGACCGCGTCTGCGATGGCCTGGACGCCCGGCGCCGAGAGCTGCTCCCCCAGAGGCACACCCGTTGCTGCTTACCCGGGCCCACATGGTGGCGGGTGAGCGCCGCAACGCCCAGGGCAGGAACGGGGCAGAGGAAAAGTTGCGAGAGCACCTCCTGCGCAGCGGTGAGGTTGAGCGCCAGCAGGGCAATGGCCATGCAGGCGGCCGCGCGCATCATGGCGCTCTTTTGCCGAGGCGCGTTGCAAGCTCTGCGCAGGCGCGTGCAGTCGTTTAGGCGAGTCTGTGCACCTAAGCGCACTGGCAGTGCGCGCTGCACCCGCAGTCAGCCTGTGCTGGGTCCTGTAGCGAAGACCCTGCACAGTCCAGAGGAGGAGGCTAAAAACCGATCAAGCTCTATAAGTGACAGATACAAGATCGCCGCCGGTTGACCCGTTTCCTCGATCGATGAAGGTGCTACCCCCCTAGCGTACCTTATGGCAGCGCAACGAGCAACGTCTGGTCCCGTGTCGCCTTCAGGTGTGCGTAAAACTGAGCGAAGGCGACTGCAGGAGCTGCGGGGACCTTGCAAGGAGATTCTGTGGGCCATCTGTGACAGCCGCCTGCATAAACTGCGCATTTCGCAATTGAAGCACACGCCCTAGGGGCCTTGACTTGCTAGGGTCCTCTCACATGTGCCTGCTGGCACAGCATGTTTGCCACTACAGATTGCAAGCATGGAGAGACATTCGGCACTGTCCGAGACAGCACGACCATTTTGCCAGCACGATTTGCTTGAGGCAGAGTCCATGCGGGTGATAACAGGTAGCAGGCAGGTCTGAAAGAGATAACTGTGCGGTGCCATATCAGCAGACAAAATAAAAGTACCTCACTCTGCATGTTGAACCTGGTAATGTACTCATGATTAGCCCCACTTGCTAACCTTGGGTCGCAGCGTTCAGGTGCAGCGCCTGTATGGACTTTCTGGTTCAAGGCCAGGCTGATACACCATCAGGGCCATGTGTACTGGCATGAAATTGCCAAATACCGCCGCTGCAACTGACATAGACCTTTCATCCACTTCGCTATGGTCACGACCGCAGCACTACCGCAGCACTCCACATCACAACGGTCATGATCGTATCCCCTTCTACTAACGCCGCCCAGCATAGCTCCATAGAATCTGCTATGTTTGTGAACACGCCCGAACGAGAAACTCGCGAACGTCCTAGCCCAAATGCAGATGCACTGTTCAGCTGAGCGCGGCAGCCTTCCATAACAAATGCATGCGCAAGAGCACCACGTTGTAAACACGTCTTGACACCATGCAGCCCCAAACACCATGTCCCCAGCAGGATGGCGCCAGGGAACACGTGTGCGCTTCACAGCAGCCCTGCACGCCTTTTTTGGACCCCACGCAGCACACTGACACTTATCAGACCCTTCGCAGTGGTGTGCATCGAGTGCAACGCAGTGCACTTGTAACCACTCCTGCCTACCAAAACCGGGCGAATCTGCCAGCATTTATTGAACCGCTAGGGACACAGCGCGAGTGCCGCGCAGCAGGGCCGCGCGCAGCTCTTCGCAGCTGGACTGAGCTGGGTGCTATGTGCACTGCGCTCAGTCAACCACTCCCCGCACCAAGACACGAACCATGTTCAGTACTTCAAGCACTGCCTGTGTCACGGCAACAACCCAAACATGCTGCTAATTAATGACCGGCGAAGCTTGTTGGTCTCCGCTGCCTGAGCCAGTGCAATACGTCAGCCGCCCAGTGGGTGGTCGCCCGGCCTTATTGCAATACCGGCCTTATTGCATTGCGGCCTTTATTGCAAAACCTCACGCGCACATGGGGCGGCGAGCATTGCGCGCGCGCCCCGGCGAGCGCGCCCCGGCGAGCGCGCCCCGGCGAGCGCGCGTGCACACAGCTATCGACCTGGGCGCTCTCCCACCCACTTTATGCCACCAAAGCTTTCGCCTAGCGGTAGCAGCCGTCGCCACCGGCGGTGGCGCAGCAGGCGTTGGGCTGGCCCAGCGCGCAGTTGGGCGAGAACGTCGGCGGGCTCTTGTCCGCGTAGCTCGTGACCTGCATGCATATGACGCCGTCAGCCTCCAGCACGGGCCCCGGTCTGTCACTGCCAATGAGCCGACGCATTCTGGCGTTGCCAAAGGTTCCCAGGGATGCATAGGCACTTCCCACACAGCTGGCCCACCCGGGGGCACCCATCCGAGGCACGACAGCAGACCCTGCATGCTTAGCAGACCCCAGCTGCCTCATGCATCGACACTGTGTCGGCCAAGGTGCCCCCAAAAGGCATTGGGGTTGCCGCAAGACAGCATGATTGCTCGCGACGGCCTTCAGCTGCCGTACAGCCAGGGCCGAGCGGGGGCACCGCAGGGCCACCCACCGTGCACTGCGGGTACGTGGAGCCGAGCGTGTAGTAGTCGCTGCGCCACGTGGTCGCGGTGGCCGTGACGATGATGAAGCCGCCGTTGCCGCCGTTGGTGTACAGCGTCGGCGTGCACGTGTCGGCCGGCTCGCCCCACGAGCCCGCGCCCGAGGTCTGGTACGTGATGTAGCCGTTCCACCTAATGCCGAGCCGCGCCATGTCAGCTGACACCCTCTGGTATGTAATGGGCTGTGGACCCTAATGTGAGGCCTGATGCCACCCCCACGCATGCTTTCAGCTTTGACATGTGGCTCAACTGCGCTGCTGTGTAGTTCAATGTCGGTCCCATTGCATGTCTGGCGACGCCCATCAGGCAGAGGGCAGCAGCCTGATTATGCATGCCGATGGGGTGAGAAAGAGATTGCTGATTGGATGAGATTGCGGCTGCTGGGTGACCAGCCAAGCAGTCCGCCAGCCAGGCAAGCAGTGGGGCCGCACGGCTGGGCGGCGTTGGCGACCGCAGGGTTGCCCAGGCTCAACGCGTGATCGTGCCCTGCAGGGCCCCGGCGGCCGCGCGTGAGCATTGGCAGTCGCGCATCAGCGCCGCCGCCAGCTCGCTGCGCTCAGGCAGACCACCAGGCAGCACTGTCTTATTTGGGAGCAGCACGACGATGCATAGCCCTGTGAACGGCGCGGCAGCTCACGCGGCTCGGGCCGCCTGGTGGCAGCGTGGGGCGCGGCGCGGACCATTCACGGCCGGGAGAGCATGTCACGGGGCAAGGCCAGGAGAGCAAAGCACAGGGCGCTGTTGAAGTAGTTGACCGATTGCCTTAATACAGGTGTAGGGTAGGCTAGGGCGGAGTAACGCACCGTTGAAGTAGGTCACCACCTTCTTCGAGTTGGAGTTGATGGTTGCAAGCACCTGCGCGGCGGCAGCAAACCCGCCGCTGTTCAGTGCCGGGGCGCCAGCAGGCTCACTCGCATCCTGCCCACACGCTGCTCGTCCATGCTTCCATGTGAAGCCAGCTCCCACACGCCATGCTCAGTGCGCGGACGGTGAGCAGGCGCGCAGCTCCGCCATGGTTTGATGCTGCGCCGGCCACAGGGGTGCTCCGGAGAGGGTGCAGCCAGTAAGCAGAGTGTGATGGACAGGCGCGCAGGCAGCAGGCCGACGCCGCTACGGCTGCTGGTTGCGCCGGACATGAGGTGCGAGCAGGCGAGCGGGGCGCGCACGTCCCCCCAGAAGCCGAACTGGCCCGGGTAGGCCGACCCGGTAGCGCCGTTCTGCGTGGCCCCGCCGAACAGCGGGCTGCGCGCCCCGCATGTGAATTAGTATAGGGGTCCATTGCATGGAGCGTGCACACCTGAAGCAGGCTGACCGCTTAAGTGCCTGGGGAGAGGCATGTGAGCGTCCGACATGGTGCATGAGAAGGGGCGTTTGACTTGCGTATAAAGCTTCCTGACGTGGGCAGGCAAGCGCGTCATCAGGACGGCATGCATGCGCATCGTCAGAACAGCGCGTGACGAGCGTGCGGCAGTGCAGGCTGGGCGCGGCGGGGCGCCGCACTAGTGCGCGGTCACAAAGTTGTACGTCGCGGTTGACGTGTTGAGCGCGTTCTGCAGGAAGCCGATCTGGGCGTTCTCGTACGCCTGGTTGGACTGCGCCGCCACACAGCCAGAGCATTAGGCAGAGGGCAGCGCAGCGCTGAACACGGCGGGGCGGAACGTCTGGACCCTCAGCTACCATACTTGGGCTGAGCGCATGCAGCCCCGACCCTTGGATGCAGCGTCAAGCGCTTGCCATGACTCCCTGGCGCGGAGCCCTGCACACGTCGGCAGTGCGGCCTGGCGACCAGAGCCCTCACAGACGCATCACCGCGCATGCCGCGCACGACCTGCGACGTGCAGGGGGAACGTGCAAGGGCTGCCGCTGCACGCAGGAGCGCAGGGCAGGGCCGCGCTCGCGCGCACGCACGTAGTTGCCGTAGTGTATGATAGGTTAGGTTAGGGTTGGGGTGGGGTTACGGCCAGTGCGCACGTAGTTGCCGTAGTAGCCCGAGTGATATTTGTTGGTGGCGCTGGCGTACGAGGTGATGAACGGGTTGGCGTCGAGGAAGATGCCGCGGATCGTGATCTGCGCCCGGCGCAGCTTCCGATGACAAGGGAAGCCTGAAAGCTCTCTTGCAGCTCCGCGAGGGCTCCACGAGCGCCCCGCACAAGCAAGCCGGCACCTCAGCAGTTGGGATGCCGCGACCATGTACATGCACCCGTGTGCGCCTGCGCGACTGACGTGCCCTATGCCCCGCAGCCTGCAAGCGAGGCCGCGCTTACCGAAGCAGCCAGCCTGGGCACATCAAGGGCCCTTACCATGGCCTAACCCCACCCCTTTCAAGCACCCCGTGGGCGCGCGCGCGGGGGGGAGGGGGGGGGGGTGGGGGGGGGGCCCACCCCGTTGATGTTGTAGTCCTCCAGGTAGTACTGCGCGGGCAGGTTCCAGAGC
>JAABUJ010001105.1_pt1 | contig 42197 bp, 44 predicted proteins | sample 5559131 | NCBI WGS metagenome assembly JAABUJ01 (sample SAMN10711875, study PRJNA513366) | rock metagenome | isolation source: Antarctica rocks | place: Antarctica: Victoria Land, Mt New Zealand nord | collected 2016-01-07 | reverse complement strand
CGCCGCCCTCACCGCCTCGCCAGGCGCCCGGGCCTTCTACGACGCCCACCGGGGCGCCGGCGACACCCACCACGCCGCCCTGCGGGCGCTCGGCAACCGCCTCGTCGGGATCCTGCACGGCTGCCTCCACCACCACACCGCCTACGACGAGAACATCACCTGGGGACACCGAGTCGGACAGAAAATCAACCAAGCCGCTTGACACTTGCAGCCGTGGGATGTCTAGCCCGATCCGGCTCTCCAGGCTCGAGCGTTGCTTGGTCCATGACACGCGCCTCGCCCGCCGAGCACGCTCGTGGCTGGTCAACGAGGCGGCTTGACATCCATAGGAGCTTTACGTGCTGCCAGCCCTGTGAGCGCCACCTGGGGTGTTACGCCCCCCCGTTACACTTCGGATATGCTGTTGGTGGTTCTCAACGTGGGAGGGGAGGGGGAGGTGCCCGGCGCCATCAATCTGAACAACCTGGTAAGCCCGCTCCGCCCTATGAGCAGGATCGTCGCTGCGGGGTTGTTGGTGGTCGGAGATTTTGCGAGGATGCCTATTAGAGACCAAGCAGTCGATGAGGTCGTCGGGAGCCGGCTTCCGCTGATCCACGAGGTCGGGCGCCTGCTGGCTCATGAGACCTACCGAGTCCTGCGGCCAGGGGGGCAAGCACGCCTGGTTGCCGGCACAGGTGGGGGACCGATCCTCCTTCCACACCTTGCGGCTGCGGGCTTCAAGGGAGTCAGACTGGCAGACGGCTGGGCAATCGGGAAGAAGGGATAACGGCGTGTCCGACGATGCGGAAAGGGTAAGAACGGTGACGTGGCTCGCTGAGCACCCGGTGCCGTCGAGCAAGTCCGCTATGGCTGCCTGGAGAGACGAGGTCTGTTGTTGTCTGGGTCCAGGCACCATTCCCCATCTGCTCCACGCCTTGGAAGAGGGTGACGACACTTTGCAGCACGGGGCCCTCTTGGCGCTGCGAGCGGTGGGCGTCACAGCCTGGGCCAACGGCTATGGACCTGGTCTGATCTACGACGTGACCTTTACCGACGGCGCCAGCCGCCAAGTTCGTCCGTCTGTGACGGGGGTGCCCGGCCCTATTCGGGCCAGGACCATCGAGAGGACCGCCGACCCGTATCTGCGGATCAGGGAGGCCGATCAGGCGATGGAGGAGAGCAGGCGGGAAATGGCCGAGTTGGCCCGAGTGCGAGCCGAAGCTATCCGGGAGTTGCGCGATGGGGGAGTCCGCCGGAGCGAGATCGCTGCTCGGCTGGGCTTGCACCCCAGTCACATCAGTCGGCTGCTGCAGGGGAGCCAGCGTGCTTCTTAGCCCGCCGTATCAGCACCTCCGTCCTGGCCACCCTTCAGACCTGAGAGGCCCGATGCCCACCCTGCTCGAGCGCACGATCCCCATCTACCACTTCCACGAGGTCCACACCCGCTGGATCCAAGCCGCACCGACCCAGGTCTGGCAGGCGCTGAGCACGCTGTGCCTGGACCAACTGACCGTCTCCCGTCTACTGGTAGCGCTCCGCCATCTCGGGACCCGCCCGCCGTCCGCGGGCAAGCCCCTGTTCACGGACGGGCCGGCGCGGATGCTGGAGACCACCGCGCCGACCTACGCCGTGGGCGGCGCGGTGGCTCGCCCATGGCAGCAGCACCCGGAGCGCCGGGAGGTCACGTCGCTGGACGAGTTCGCCGGCTTTGAGGAGCCGGGCTGGACGAAGTTCCTGACCGACTTCCATCTCGAGCCCTGCGACGGCGGCGTTCAGCTCACCACCGAGACCCGCGGCTACTCCACCGACGACCGGGCACGTCGGCGATTCGCGCTGTACTGGGCGCTCATCCGTCCCGCCAGCGGCCTCGTGCGCCGCGACATGCTCGTGACCATCAGCCGCCTCGCCACCCGTCCGTCCAGCTGACGCCGACCCGGTAGACGATCGCCTACCGGAGCAGGCGGACGTTGATAGGTAGGTCGAGTTCAGCCCAGGTACGGTCGGCGGTCAGGACTTCGGCGGGGGCGCTGCGCACGGTTAGAGCGAGGCAGCAGCGATCACCCAACGACAGGCCACGTCCACCAGTCAGGGACCGCATCGCGCCGGCTAGTTCGGCGTCGGCTTCGTTTACCGGCTCGATCGTGACGCCGGCAGTCGCGAGCAACTCACGGACTCGCCTGAGATCGAGATCAGCGTCGACCAGTTTGCCGACGACTTCGGCCAGGTTCGCTGCACGGGTCCCCGTCCCTCGCTCTTCCGCTCGGTGAGGAATTCCCGCAACGAGCTTCATACGGGACACTGCTCGAGTGAGCGGACTGCTAATCGGTTACGCCCAGGGCTCCACCGACGCCGAGAGGTCCGACTCACGCATCGGCAACTCGGTGCACGACCCCCCCGACACCGTAGACCGGCTGCTGTTCAACGTGGTGGCCATGGCTCGGGTCAGCTTCGGGAGTCCTGGGCCAGGTCAGTGTGGGTGTCGGTGTGGGCGTCGAACACCTCGTCGGCCGGGCCGATCAGGAGCCGCTTGGCATGGTCGCCCTTGAGCGCCTTGAAATGGCGCTCGTCCTCGGCGCTTCGATCGTCCCTGCGGGCCAGGGAGATGAACTCGTCGGTGACGATGCCCTCCCGGCCCAGCAGGGTCACCACCCGGTGGCGGTAGGTCAATCGAAAGACGAACGCTTCCAGGGTCCGGCCAAGACTGGACCGCTCGAGGCTCGGGTCGACGACGTACCGCCCCTCAGTCAGGCCGCGGGTCACCAGTTCGAACCCGTCTCTCGCCCCCGGACCACGGAAGGCAGTCTCGACCGTGATCTCCCGCCGCTCCAGCGGGCTGGCAGCCTCCAGCAACCCAAAGGCGCATCGCATCGCCTGATAGGCCAGGGCCACCCCAGCCGGGCTGCCCGGCCCGCTGTAGCGCAGCATCTCCTCAAAGGAGAAGTCGAGAGGCGTTCCCTCGTCGAGTACCGAGATCGGGCTGTTCGCCGTCATGACGAGGCGGTCCGGACCACGCTCAACCTGGCCCTGATAGCGGTCGGGCGAAGCTGAGCTCGTGCCCATCGGGATCACGGATGTGGAAAAAGCGTTCCCCCCAGGCGGCGTCAGCGGGTTCGCTCTGCGGAATCAGCCCGGCGGCAACCGCCCGGCGATGCATGGCGTCCACGTCGTCCACCCGAAAGACGATGCGGCCCCAGAGGGTCTTGGTGTCATGACTGGCGGGGGCGTACTCGAGGTTGAGGAACCCAGCGCCGGCCCGGTGACTGGTGAAGGACGCGTCCCGGCTGCCGTACAGAGTCTCGAAGCCCATGGCCTGGTAGAAGGAAACCGACCTGGCCATGTCGGAGGTGAGCAGGGTCACCGCGCTGATGCTCTCGATCGTCCGGCCCGCCGCCACCGCCTCCAGGTTCGCAGATGTCCGGACGGGCGAGCAAAGACGACGTGCGTCTGGCCGTGGCACACTGTTGGTGACGCTGCCGCCTACCCAGGAGCAGGGATGAATCGCAGGGAGCTCGTCGGCGCGGTCGCCGCCCACACCGGTATGGATTCTCGGGACGTGGAGAAGGCGCTGCGGGGCATCACCGAAGTCATCGAAGCGGTGGCGGCCAGGGGAGAACAGGTAACGATCACCGGGTTCGCCAAGTTCGCTCGGGTGGATCGGCCAGCTCGGATGGCTCGCAATCCGGGGACCGGGGAACCGGTCATGGTCAAGGCGTCCAAGAGGGTCAAGATCACCCCGCTCAAGGGTTTCAAGGACGCGGTCGTGAGCCCTGTGGCCGCGCCCAGGCTGGCCCGTGGTGTGTGGCCCCCGCCGGCCAAGCGGGCGGCCCGGTCCATCTCGGCCAAGGCACCAGCTGGGGGGGCGGCCAGGCCCATCGTGGCCAAGGCACCAGCCAAGGCGCCGGCCAAGGCACCAGCCAAGGCACCGGCCAAGGCACCGGCCAAGGCACCGGCCAAGGCACCGGCCAAGGCACCGGCCAAGCGAGCTGCCGCCGAGGCGCCTCCCACTCCTGAGAAGGCTCCCGAGAAGCCCACCAGGGCCAGCCGCTACATCAGCCGGCTACCCGGCCGAAGGGGCAGGTGACCCGCGCCGGTGCACCAGGTCGGGCCCATGGAGGCGGTCGACCTGGTCGACGAGGGGGGTGCTGCTCGATGTCAGGGAAGGCCATGAGTGGTCGGCAGGTCACGCTCCTCAGACCATCTGGGCGCCGATAGACCTGGTGCCCAGATCACCAGTCCGGCTCATCCAGCCAGTTCCACCAGGCGGCACAGCCCGTTGGCCAGGTGCAGCTGGCGCATCGAGTGACACTGCACGGCCAGGAGCCGGGGACTGCCGATCACCACGGCCAGCGCCCGGGCCCGGGAGACGGCCACATTGAGCCGGTTGGTGCTGTAGAGGAACTCCATTCCCCGGGGGATGTCCTCGGCGCTGGATGCAGTCAGCGAGACCAGGACCACCGCCGCCTCCTGGCCTTGGAACTTGTCCACCGTCCCCACCCGGGCGCCGGCCGGCAGGTTCTCCGCCAGCAGGGCCACCTGGGCGTTGTACGGCGCCACCACCAAGATATCCAACGGGCCCAGTGGAGCGATCCTTCCGTGGTGGTTGGTCCACGACCGCCCCAGCAGGGCCGAGTACCGCTCCCGTACGGCCACCGCCTCCTCCCTCGAGGAAGTCCGGTTGCCGGTGTGGTGGACCGGCACCCACCGAAGGCCTGAGCCGCCGAGCAGCGGACCGTCGGTGATGGCCTGGCGCTGGCAGTCAGACGTCGGGCGAAGGCGGTTGTCGTAGACCACCTCGGAGACGAAGGCGCAGATGTCGGGGTGAAGGCGCCGGGTGACGTCCAAGAACAGCCCCCGGTCGGGGGGGATGGTGGCTGCCCCAGCCAGCAGGTGATCAAGGCCCGACACGCCGACGCCAGGTGGGTGGGTACCCCTGGAGGGCTGGGCCAGTTGGCGGGGGTCACCCACCAGTACCAGATTGCGGGCCGAGGTACCCGCGGCGACGACGTTGGCCAACGACAGCTGGCCGGCCTCGTCCACTACCAGGACGTCCAGGGCCTGGTCCATGCCCAAGCGGGCGAAGAGCCAACCCGTTCCGGCCACCAGATCCACCTCTCGGGCGGCGAGGGCTGCCTCCACCTCCTCGTTGCGTTTGGTGCAGACGACGTCGGTGTCGGTGCACCCCTGACCGTCTGGGGCCTTCTGCAGGGCACGGACCTTCACCCTCTGCTCTCGGGCGCAGGCCATGACCTGGGTCAGCACATGCCCGATGACGCTGTGGCTGTTGGCGGTGATTCCCACCTGTTGGCCGGCCCCGACCAGGGCCACCACCACCCGGGCCGCGCTGTACGTCTTGCCCGAGCCGGGTGGGCCCTGGATGGCCAGGGTCCCACTGTCAAGGGCAAGGGTCAGGCGCACCGCGGCTGCCGGACCGTCCTCGCCGGCATGGCGCAGTGACTGGCCCAGTGGCTGGTCGAGCTCGACGCCGGTGAGTCGAGGACCACGGCCGAGAAGCAGGTCACGAACGGCCCGATAGGGCCCGTCGCCGTCGATGCCATCGATGCCGTCGATGCCGTCGATGCCGTCGATGCCTTCGACCAGCACCGACCGAGCCACCCGGCGAAGTGCCTCCCGCTGGGTCCCGTTCTCGATCGGCCCCGGGGGTATGAGGGCGTGGGGGTGGGGAGCGGTCGATGAACGGCTGCGCTTCAGGCACAAAAGACCCTCGCTCCCGTCGATGCTCACCAGGCTGCCCGGCCTGGCAACCGTGGCTCCGGTGAGCAGCTGGTGGCGTTGGCTGGCCGGGTCGAGCACCGTCTGACCGGCCGACAGCTTGTGCTCCTGGCTCGGATCAAAGCGGTAGCGATGCACCAGCGACCGTTTCTCCTCCCGCTCGGGGCCGTCGTAGACGAGGCCGGCGATCACCTCGGTGTCGGCCAGCAGCTCCTGCTCACCAAAGTTGCGTACCCGCTCGTAGTACCTCCACCACTCGGGCTTGTCCTCCCGACGGTGCCAGTCCAGGAGCTGGGCCAGGAGCCAGCGGGCCGCCTGCTCGGGGTCAGCGACCCGGGTAGCGACCCGGGTCCCATCGCCCTCGGTACCGTCTCGGGCCGTCCCCCCCGTCCCATCCGTCCCATCCGTCCCGCCGGTGAGCCGGGCCGCCAGCTCGGCCACCTCGGTGAGGTCGCGGACCCTCGACGTCCCGACGCTCTCTGACGTCCCGAGGCTCTCTGAATCCTCGGGCCATGCCGGTCGGGCCACTCCAGGTCCCAGCTCGGCCCGTCGCTCCTCCAGCCAGTCCCGTAGCCGGCGGGTCGAGTCGCAGTCCACCCGGTTGTACTCGCCGATGGCCTCGAGGATCTGCCCGTCGCCGGTCTCCAGCCAATGCTCGTACTCGACGATGCTCGAGCCGGCATCGGTTATCTCGCCGGTGCGGGGCCCCATGTACAAGGGCTCCAGCTTCTTGAGCGAGTAAGAGGGAGTTCCCACGCACAGGCCCTGGCGCACCACCCGGTACAAGTCGACCAGCACCTCGCCCCGCAGCAGGTCATCCACCTGCTCCTCCCGGGTGCCATGACGGCCCATGAGCTTGCCCAGGGCGGTGCGCTCGTAGGGGGCGTAGTGGTAGATGTGGAGATCTGGGTATTGCTGGCGGCGCTCGGCCACGAAGTCGATGAACATCTCGAAAGCAGCCTTCTCGCCCGCCGGGTCGTGACCCCAGAAGATCCGGTGTACGAAGTTGCCTGCCTCCATCCACCCCACGCCGAGCAGGTACTCGATCCCGTCGTCGCCGACGAACGGGTCTCCCTCGATGTCGAAGTACAGATCGCCTCGGTTGGGCTCGGGCAGAGCGGCCAGCCCCAGCCCGGTACCGTCGGGGGACAGCAGCTCGTAGGGCGGCGGCTGGTCAGGCGCCTCTTTCCTGGCCAACTGCAGGCGGGCCTGGCGGCTCAACCGCTCGAGGGTTGGGGTGGTGATGCCCCGCACTGACGAGCCGTCGTGGGCGGCCAGGGCGGCCAGGGTGGTGATGCCGGCCCCCTCGGCCAGCTTGTCCGCCTGGGCGCGGGACATGCGGGCCACCTGGCTGAGCTGGTCGTCGACCTCCCGGCGCGCCTCGCAGACGGTGCGCCACGAGCAGATCACGCAGTGCCCAACGAGATGGGGATAGGTGACGACGGAGCTTTCCAGCGAGGCGACGAAGCGGGCCTTGGCCGCCCGGTAGTAGGCGGCGAAGTCGGCCACCGGGAAGCTCCGCCTCTCCTGGCCGCCCAGGACGACGTGCAGGTTCTCCGGCTCCACTCCCTGGAGCTGAGCCAGTTGGTCGGCGTAGCAGCAGAGCTGGAGGATGGCGGACACCTTCACGTGACGAGCCAGCTTGGTGTCCTCTGGCTCGTAGGAGAACTCACCGAACCGGCTCGGTCGCTCCACCCGAGTCAGGAAGTCGGCGTGGCCCCGCCACGCCAGCCGGCGCCCCGAGGAGTCGAAGGCCGAGGGGTCGAAGGCCGGGGGGTCGAAGGCCGAGGGGTCGAAGAAGGTGGCCTGGTAGATCACCTCGGCGCCCGACCTCAGCGCGCCCAGCGTGGCCAATGTCCTGTCGTGCAGCTCATGGCCGCGGGCGTCATCACCCCGTTCGGCGGTGGCGCTCGCCACGTCCCCGGCGCAGGACGGCCCGGGTGCGCCGATGCTGACCACCTGGCGGCCCTCGAACCTCAGCCTGGCCAAATAGGCCGCCTCGTGCTCCAGTCCCCGGCGGGTGAGCACGGCCAGCTGCGGGTCGTCCTCACGGGGTCGGCTGTGCCCCTGCGGTCCAGCGCCTTCCAAAGACCCGCCCAATGACAGGGCGCTCAGGTGCTCGCAATACAGATAACCCACCAGGTCGCTGGCACTGACCACCAGCCGTTCACCGCTTTGGTACATCAGTCTCCAATCTCGGCGGGTCTCCGATCTCCCGTCCCACCCAGCATGCACCTCGGCTGTAACACCGGCTCCAGCCGGCTCCGAGCTGGACCACCGGGCCCTACCATTGACGCAATGGGACGCGTCTATCCCCTCATCGACGACCGGCTGAGGGACTGGCTGGGCAACCAGGCCGTCTTCTTCGTGGCCACCGCCCCCCTCTCGGCCGACGGCCACGTGAACCTGTCGCCCAAGGGGGTGAGTGGCACCTTTACCATCCTCGGACCGCACACGGTCGCCTACCTGGACCTGACCGGCAGTGGAGTCGAGACCATCGCCCATGTCCGGGAGAATGGCCGCATCACCTTCATGTTCTGCGCCTTCCAGGGACCACCCCGGATCCTGCGCCTCCACGGTCGGGGTGAGGTGCTGCTCCCAGCCGACTCAGGGTTCACAGAGCTGCTCGGGCGCTTCCCGCCGATGGAGGGCACCCGGGCCATCATCCGTAGCGAGGTGGAGCGCATCGCCGACTCGTGTGGGTACGGGGTGCCCCTCATGGCGCTCGAGGACGACCGGGAGCAGATCCACACCTGGGCCGAGCGCAAGGGCCCCGACGGCCTCGATCGCTACCGCCAGGACAAGAACGCGGTGAGCATCGACGACCTCCCCGGCCTGGACGGGCTGAGCTAGCCGGCCGAGCCCCCCGAGGCCCCAGAGCCCCCCGAGGCCCCAGAGCCCCCCGAGGCGCCAGAGCCCCCCGAGCCCGATCCCGGGCACTGGGCCGAAAGGGCACTGATCAGCTGCGACTCGGGTACTCGAACACTCTCGCTCAAGGTGGTCTGGAGGGCCTGCCACTGTCCCGAGCTGGTGGCGGCGATGGCCGCCAACGGAAGGGCGGCCCGCAGCTCGCCCAGGGCGGCCTCTCTGTCCCGGGCCGCCAACTGGGGATCGGCGGTGGCGGTGGCGGCGCGGTACAGGCGTAGGGAGGCGGCCACGTGCTGGCACGCCAGGGCGCCGTTGGCACCGGCGCTGCGGGCCGACGAGCAGCCGGCGAGGCCCATACAGGACAGGGCGACAGCTGCCACCCCGATGCACCTTCTCCTCACGCAGCAACCGTAGTGTGGGGGTTGCCGGCGTGGGCCACGAGATCGCTGAGAGCCGACAGCGCTACCGGGCGTCCGCCAAGTAACATCTGCTACTCCAGCCGGATTCGCCATCTCTTGCTCGAAATGAGGCTTTATGCTGCGCCAGGTCCGTGCCCACTTGCTCATGTCGGTGGCCCTCACGGCCCTCCTCGGTGCGCCGGCCGTCAATCTGTTGGACGGGGTTCTGGGTGGTTCCCCAGTCGCCGCGGCCGGCACTGCTCCCCTGCCCAAGGGGATGGCGCCGTTGCAGGTAGCGGGGTCGAACGACGTCGGGCCCCTGCCGCAAAGGCCCATGGCGGTAACCATCGAGTTGGCCCTGCGCCAGCAGGGGTCCCTTCACAAGCTGTTGGCCGGGCAGTCAACGCCCGGGAGCCCCGACTACCACCACTACCTGACACCGGCTGATTTCACTGCCCGGTTCGGTCCCACCCAGGCCAGCGTGGACGCAGCGCAGAGTTGGGCGGCCAGCCACGGCCTGTCCGTCGCCTCGGTGTCCCCCAATCGCACCCAGGTTCGGGTGACCGGGTCGTCGGCCAGTGTCGGACAGGCCATGGGAGTGGCCTTCCGGGTGCGCCAGGAGCCCACGGGTGGCACCTACGTCACCACCGACAGGCCGGCCACCCTGCCCGCCCGGCTGCTCTCGGCCACCGCCGCCGTCCTCGGGCTGTCCAACCTGGGCCAGGTGCGGGTACCCCCCCAGCCGGCGTCGGCCAGCGTCGACGCGCCTCCCGCCAGCCCGCCGGCGGTTGCCACGTCGGCCGTCGCGGCCCCCGGCATCCACTACCCGGCCAGCTACGGCCCCCAGGGCATCGACGCCCTGTACCACGCCTCCACCAGCCGGACCGCCGGCGCCGGGCAGACCATGGCCGTGCTGGCCGAGGGTGACCTCACCCAGTTGCCGAGGGACCTGCGGTCATTCGAGACCAGGTACGGCTTGCCCCGGACGCCGCTCAGCGTGAAGCCGACCGGCCGGGGTTCCAGTGACACCACCGACATCACCGAGTGGGACCTGGATTCCCAGTACTCGAGTGGGCTGGCACCCGGGGCCTCCCTGCTCGTCTACGACGCCGACTCGTTGTTCAACGCCGACGTGGCGGACGAGATCAACAGGTTCGTCACCGACGACCAGGCCAAGCAGGCCAGCTTCTCGGGCGGTGAGTGCGAGCTGGTGGCCAGCTACAGCGGGATGGTCACCGCCGTGGATGCCACCCTGGCCCAAGCAGCGGCTCAGGGCCAGACCCTGTTCACTGCCAGCGGTGATGTCGGCGCGGCGTCCTGCGCCGACCTGGAGACGGCCAACGGCTTGGTCTTCAACCCACCGGGTGCCAACTACCCGGCGTCCAGCCCCTACGCGGTGGCGGTCGGGGGAACCAGCGTGCTGGGCCCGCCGGCCCAGCACGGGGAGATTGCCTGGGCCGGCGGGGTCGGGGGCATCAGCCTGGTGGAGGGAGGGCCGAATTATCAGGCCCATGTCGGCGGATCGTACGTTCCCGGCGCCCGTGGCGTCCCCGATGTCAGCCTGGACGCCGACCCCAACAGCGGGTACCGGGTGACCGTCGGCGGCCGGCAGGAGATCATCGGTGGCACCAGCGCCGCCTCCCCGGCCTGGCTGGGCTTCTGGACGACCGCCCAGGCCGCTCACGGTGGTGTGTTGGGCTTCGCCAACCCGGTCATCTACGCCGAGCCCGGGTCGTCGTTCTACGACGTCACGGCCGGGACGCAGTCCCCCTACCGCGCCACTCAGGGATATGACTACACCACTGGTCGGGGCACTCCCAACGTGGCCGCCTTCGTCAGGGGGGCCTGATAGGCGCCGGACTGGCGCATCATGTGCCGGTGCCAGCGCCAGGGGGTGGCCACCACCGCCCTGGGCTCGTCCTCGAACATCCACCGGGCGAAGGCCTGGCGGGTGTGGTCGCTGATCCGCACCGTCCGCAGGACTGCATCCACCCCGCTCCTGTGGGCCAGTCCCCGAGAGCAGGCAGCAGCCATCCAATGGTCGGGAACCAGCCCCATCCTCACCCTCCGGCGATAAAGGGCTGCGGCCCGGTCAGGGGCCTCCATGCCGGCCGCCAGGATGGCGCGGGCCGCCAGCTCACCGGTCTCGAGGGCCTGGGCGATCCCCTCGCCGGTCATTGGATCGGTGGCTCGGGCCGCGTCGCCCACGAACAGAGCCCGCCCGCCTCCGGCGGTCAGCGGGCTGGCGGCGATCCGGGCCGGGATGGGCCAGGCCCGGTGGGCCGCCTCGGGCTGGGCTGACTCGCCGATCACCTCCCGGATGTGAGGCCGGCTCAGCAGGTCGGCCCACCGCTCGCCCATGTCGCCGGTGGCGGTGCCCGGTGCCCGCCGTATGCCAAACCCCACGTTGGCCCGGTTGTCCCCCAGGGGGAACGACCAGGCGTAGCCGGGCAGCAGATCCGGCTCGAACCAGACCCACAGCCCGGCGGAGGCCGCCGGCCCGACACCGTTGAAGTACTGGCGAAAGGCGTGCCACTCACCCAGATAGCCCGGTTGGGCGGCCCCCATGGCCTTGCGCAGGGGCGACCACATGCCGTCCGCTCCGACGGCGTAAGGGGCCGCCACCTCTCCCACCCCGTCGAGCTCGACCAGTATCTCCCCGGACCCCGTGCCCCCGGACCCCGGGCCACTAGGGGCCAGCCTGGCTCCCACCATCCGGTGGCCCTCCAGCACGGTGGCGCCGGCCTCCCGGGCCAGGTCGACCAGGGCGGCGTCGAGGTGGGTTCGCCGGGCCACTGCCGCGTAGGTGCCCCGGCCCCTCGGGAGGGCCAGCTCCACTACCCGACCGGCCGGTGAGCTGATCCATACGTCGTCCACCTGGGTCCACGAGGGCACTGCATCGGGCTGCAGGCCCAGGCCCTGGAGACGACGAAGGGCCCCAGTGGTCAGGCCGTCACCGCAGCACTTGTCTCTCGGGAAGCGGGCCTTGTCCACCAGGACAACCTCTCGTCCGGCCCGGGCCAGAGTGATGGCGGCGGCCGAGCCGGCTGGTCCGGCTCCCACCACCACCACGTCAGCCGTCGATGGGCTCACTTGTGCAAGAGGGCCCGCAGGGCTGGCTCCAGCTCCGGCTGGCGCCACTGGTAGCCGCTGGCTTCCAACACCCCCGCAAAGACCCGCTGACTGGCCAGCAGCATCTCCGACGCCATCTCGGCGCCCAAGGCGAGCGAGAGGCCGGCCCTGGGGGCAGGGAGGAGCGTCGGTCGGCCCACCACCCGGCCCAAGATCCGGGTGTACTCGGCATTGGTCACCGGGTGCGGGGCACTGGCGTTGAGCGGTCCATGGATGCGCTCGTCGCCCAGGGCGGCCTCGATGGCCCCCACCTCGTCCTCGATGGAGATCCAGCTCCAGTACTGGCGCCCCGTCCCCAGCCGGCCCCCCAGGCCGAGCCGCATGATCGGCAGCTGCTTGGCCAGGGCCCCGCCGGCCGGGCTCTGGACTATGCCGCTGCGGAGGTGGACCACTCGGATGCCCGCGGCCCCGGCGGCGGTGGTGGCCCCCTCCCACGTCTGGCACACCTCGGCCAGAAAGCCGGTCCCCGGGCTGCTCGACTCGTCCAGCGTCTCCTCGCCGCGGTCGCCATACCAGCCGATGGCCGAGGCGCTCACCATGACCCTCGGGGGCGGATTGAGCTCGGCCAGGGCCGAGGCCAGCAGGCGGGTCCCGTGGGTCCGGCTGTCGCGGATCTTGGCCTTTTGGACCTCGGTCCAGCGCCGGGCGCCCAGGTTCTCCCCGGCAAGATGGACCACCGCGTCAGGCCGAACGCGGGCCAGGGCATTCCGGTCCAGGCTGCCGGCGGCGATGTCCCACGCCACCTCACTCTCGCCCGATGCCTGGGCATCATCTCCCGACGGCCCACCCGTCCGCGGCTCGCTGGCTGGCCGGCGGACCAAAGGGATCACAACGTGCCCGGCTCTGCCCAGGGCGGCGGTCAGGGCGCTGCCGACCAGCCCGTGAGAGCCGCTTACCAGGATCCTCATGGCCGCGACGCTACAACTGGTCGATCAGGCGATGGGTCTGGGGCACCACCCGCACCCGGGGATGCAGTCGCAGGGCCAGCTCCTGGCACTCCAGTACCAGCTCGGGGCTGGGCGCAGCCAGCACCGCGCCGAACGGGGTCACCGGCTGCAGGAAGACCTCCGAGGCGGGAGCTACCCGATGGACCATGGCCACCGCTGCCTCCAGCTGGCAAGCGGAGGTGTCGGGGCCGATTACCACCTTGACGAACAGGTGACGCCCGCGGGCCAGCTCCAGGAAGTGGCGCTGGAGGTCGAGCTGCGTGCCCTGCCCGTCCACGCTGTCCAGCTTGATGTCGGCGCTCACGTGATCCACCCAGGGAAGGACCTGAGCCAGGCGGCCGGGCAAGGTGGCGTTGGTCTCCAGCATGACCCGATGACCCCGTGCCGCCAGCATGGGCAGCAGCCGGGCCAGGCGCCCGGCCTGGAGGAGTGGCTCGCCCCCCGTCACGCTCACCGAGTGGTGGGGGAGCGCCCTCCATAGGCGGTCGACTGCCTCGACCGCCTCCGCCAGGACGAGCGGACTGGTGGCCTGGGCCCAGTCCCGCCGCCCCGGTGTCTGCTCCAGCCGGCAGGGACCGCCCCGCTTCTCCAGCGCCTCGGGCTGGTCACAGTAGCGACAGCGGATGTTGCATCCGGTGAGCCGCAGGAAGACCTGGCGCTCGCCCACCAGCGCGGCCTCCCCCTGGATGGCCGAGAACACCTCGCTGACCAGAATGGTGCCGGGAGCTCCCCTGCCAGCTGCCCCGGCCCCGGAGTCAGGAGTCACGGGCCGCCGCCTGCTGCTCGGCCGCTGTCAGCGCGGGATTCTCCACGCTCGCCAGGGCGGGATCGGCCAGACCGGCGGCCGCGAACCCACGGGCCCGCAGATCACAGGCGTCGCACCTCCCACACGGCTGGGGGCCCTCCCGGTAGCACGACCAGGTCAGCTCCAGGGGAGCGCCCAGCTCGGTGCCCAACCTGGCGATGTCGGCCTTGGACGCCTCGATCAGCGGAGCCCGGATGTCCACCGGGTGGCCCTCCAGGCCACGGCGCTGGCCCACCTCGGCCACCCTGCGAAAGGCTTCCACGAACACCGGGCGGCAATCGGGGTAGCCGCTGTAGTCCACCGCGTTGACGCCCAGGTAGACGGCCTCGGCGCCCCGGGCCTCGGCCACCCCCAGCGCCACCGCCAGGAAGATGGCGTTGCGGGCCGGAACGTAGGTGATTGGCACCGCGGACTCCACTGGCGAGCCGCCGGGGGCGGGTACGTCGATGTCGGGATCGGTCAGGGCCGAGCCCCCCCAGGTCCGGGCGTCGATGCTCACCACCAGTTGCTCGGCCCCGTACCGGGCACAGATCGCCGCCGCCCGTTCCAGCTCGATGCCATGGCGCTGGCCGTAGTCGAAGCTCAGGGCTAGCGGGGCCACACCCGAGTCCTGCTGGGCCAGGGCCAGGCACACCGTCGAGTCCAGGCCACCGGAGGCCAGGACCACATGCTGGACTCCCACCATTCAGGCCAGCAGCTCGACCATCGAGTCGGGCGTCTCCCACAGGCGGATGGCCGCCACCGCCAGGCCGGCCGCCTCCAGCGATTTCCAGGCATCGGCGGCGATCAGCTCGGCGGTCGGATTTTCCAGGAAGTCGTTGATCAGGTGGTGGTCGTAGCGACTGATTACCGTCGACTCGACCACCTCGGCCAGCCAGTCGAAGTCCATCACCACGCCCTGGTCTCCTACTGGGCCCTCTACCGTCACCTCCAAGCGGTAGTGATGACCGTGCATGCGCCGACACCGGCCCGGATGCCAGGGCAGGTGGTGGGCTGCCTCGAACGAGAACGATCGGGTTACCCTGGCACGCACGGCGCAATAAGCCTACCGGTCCCTCCCGAGACGCGGGTCTGGCCCCAGGGGAGCCTCGGTAGGCTCGGTGTCGGTGGCGCAGAGACCAACCAGCGACCGATCGGGACCAAATGGCGGGGCAGGACCGCTGACCGCCGGCGCCTTTGGGGCCAATGCCTGGCTGGTGGACGACATGTACGAGCAGTTCCACCAGGACCCTTTATCGGTGAGCCAGACCTGGCGAGAGTTCTTCGCCGATTATCGGGATGACGGGGAAGCCCGAGGCGGTGACAGTCAGCCTCTGGTCGCGACACCGATCCGTGGGGCGTCGGCCCGCATGGTGGCCAACATGCAGGCCAGCCTGGGTGTACCTACGGCCACCAGCGTCAGGTCGGTGCCAGCCAAGCTGCTGGAGGTCAACCGCACCATCCTCAACAACCATCTGGGCCGCACCACCGGTGGCAAGGTGAGCTTCACCCATCTGGTGGGCTACGCCGTGATCCAGGCCATCCAGGCTGTACCTGCGATGAACGCATTTTTCGTGGAGGATGCTGACGGTCGGGGGACGGGAGGAGTGGTCCGACCTGGGCACGTTGGCCTGGGTCTGGCCATCGACGTGGCCCGGGTTGACGGGTCGCGCACCTTGCTGGTGCCGTGCGTCAAGGTGGCCGACACCCTCGACTTCAAGAGCTTCGTGGCGCTCTACGAGGATCTGGTGCGCCGGGCCAGGGCAGGGCGACTGGATGTCGACGACTTCGCCGGAGTGACCTTGACCCTGACCAACCCGGGGACCATGGGTACGGTCCACTCCGTGCCCCGCCTGATGTCCGGGCAGGGCGCCATCGTGGGGGTGGGCGCCATTGGCTACCCGGCCGAGTACCAGGGTGCGGACGGAGGAATGCTGGCCGAGCTGGGCCTGAGCAAGGTCATGACCCTCACGTCGACCTACGACCACCGGATCATCCAGGGGGCCGACTCGGGCCTCTTCTTGGAGCGAGTGGACGATCTGCTCCGGGGCGGCCATCGCTTCTACGATGGGGTGTTCCGGGCCATCGGGATCCCCTACGAGCCGGTCCGTTGGCGCCCGGACGTCAACCCGGTGGACAAGGAGCGATCTCGTCTGGTCAAGCAGGCCCACGTGCAGAAGCTCATCAACATGTACCGGGTGCGAGGTCATCTGATCGCCCACCTGGATCCGTTGGATGCAAATGAGCCTCATACGCATGAGGAGCTCGACCCCGCCAGCTACGGGTTGACCCTGTGGGACCTCGATCGCGAGTTCCTTACCGACGGCCTGGCGGGTCGGGGCACTCTCTGCCTGGGGGAGATCCTGGGCATCCTGCGTGACGCCTACTGCCGCACCGTCGGGGTGGAGTACATGCACATCCAAGAGCACGACCAGAAGGGATGGATCCAGGAACACGTCGAGGGCGTGCCCATCCAGTTGGGAGCCGATGAGCAGAGGTACATCCTTGGGCGGCTCAACGCGGCCGAGGCCTTCGAGCGCTTCCTTCACACCAAGTACGTCGGTCAGAAGCGCTTTGGACTGGAAGGGGCGGAGTCTGCCATCCCCCTCCTGGACGCGGTGCTGGACGAGGCGGCCCGGGCTGGGATGGACGAGGTGGTCATGGGGATGGCCCACCGGGGCCGGCTCAACGTGCTGGCCAACATCGTAGGCAAGTCGTATCGAGAGATCTTCCGTGAGTTCGAGGGAGATCTTGACCCTGAGACGGTGCAGGGATCCAGTGACGTCAAGTACCACAAGGGGGCCAGCGGCAAGTTCCGGGGCGCCTCGGACATCGAGATCCCGATCACTCTGGCTTCTAATCCCTCCCATCTGGAGGCGGTGGACCCGGTGGTCGAGGGCATGGTGCGAGCCCGCCAGGACGTCCTTGACGAGGGGGCCCGGTACCCGGTGTTGCCGCTGTTGGTGCACGGTGACGCCGCCTTCTCGGGCCAGGGAGTGGTGGCCGAAACGCTCAACCTGTCGGCCCTGCGCGGCTATCGCACGGGCGGAACCGTTCACCTGGTGATCAACAACCAGCTGGGTTTCACCACCCTGCCCGAGTCGGCCCGCTCGTCGGTGTACGCCACCGACGTGGCCAAGATGGTCCAGGCCCCCATCTTCCATGTCAACGGCGACGATCCCGAGGCGTGCGTGCGGGTGGGGAGGCTGGCGTTCGCCTTTCGCCAGGCCTTTAGCAAAGACGTGGTCATCGACATGGTCTGCTACCGCCGGTTCGGCCACAGCGAGGGAGACGAGCCCAGCTACACCCAACCGCAGATGTACGAGCGGATCGAGGCCAAGCGCTCGGTACGCAAGCTCTACACCGAGGCCCTGGTCAAGCGGGGCGACATCACCATGGAGGAGGCGGAGCAGGCGCTGAATGACTTCGCGGCCCGACTCCAGACAGCGTTGGACGAGACGCGTTCGTCCGCCCCACCGCGGCGAACCTCGTTGCCCGTCCCCGCCCCGCCGGCGGCACCGCTGCCACCACTGGAGACCGGGGTGACCCGCCCGATCCTCGACCAGATCGCGGCCGCCCTGGTCTCGGTGCCGGACGGCTTCACCGTCCATCCCAAGCTGGCTCAACAGCTGGCCGGCCGGGGCGAGCTTTACGACGCTGGAACGGTTGACTGGGCCCTGGCCGAGAGTCTGGCCTTTGGCTCCATCCTGGCGGAGGGGATCGATGTCCGTCTGGCCGGTGAGGACACCCGGCGGGGCAGCTTTAGTCAGCGCCACTCGGTACTGGTGGACTATCACACCGGCGCAGAGCATGTGCCGTTGGACCATGTAGGCGATGACCCGGAGCGGAGCGGGCGCTTCTTCGTCTATGACTCCATGCTGTCGGAGTACGCGGCACTGGGGTTCGAGTACGGCTACTCGGTGATGCGCAAGGACGCCCTGGTGGCCTGGGAGGCCCAATTTGGTGACTTCGTCAACGGCGCCCAGATCGTGATCGACCAGTTCCTGGTGGCCGCCCGCCACAAGTGGGGCCAGACCTCTGGCCTGGTGATGCTCCTGCCCCACGGTTACGAGGGCCAGGGCCCCGAGCACTCCTCGGCTCGCTTGGAGCGCTTCCTCAACCTGGCGGCCGACGGCAACCTCTGCGTGGTCAATCCCACCACCGCCGCCCAGTACTTTCACCTCCTGCGCGCCCAGGTCCTGCGCCAGGTGGCCCGGCCCCTGATCGTGCTCACCCCCAAGTCCTTGCTGCGGGCCAACGCCGTCCGCTCGGAGATTGCCGACCTGGTGGAGGGCTCGTTTGGGGTAGTCCTGGACGACCCGGCCACTCGGTCCGAGGCCGGGGAGGCGGCGTCGATTCACCCCGCGTCGGTGGGTCGGGTCGTGCTGTGCTCGGGCAAGGTGGCCTACGAGGCCATGGCCCGGCGGGACCAGCGGGTGGCAGCGGGCCAGCGCCCAGTGGTAGCGGTGGTACGGATGGAGCAGCTGTACCCCTGGCCCGAGGAGCAGGTCGCTGCCGTCCTGGATCGTTACCAGGCGGCCACCGAGGTGGTGTGGCTCCAGGAGGAGCCCGAGAACATGGGTGCCTGGACCTTTGTGCACAGTCGGCTCCACCGTGTCCTGCGCAACGACTTCACCCTGCGCCATGTGAGCCGGGCCGAGTCCGGCAGTCCCGCTACCGGAAGCGCGGCCCTGCACCAACTGGAGACGCAGGACCTGCTCACCCGGGCGGTGGGCCCTCCGGTGGGCTAGGCCCGGCGCTCCGTCGGGCCTCATCGGCCGGCTCCGACTGGTTGAGTTCCTGCTGTTACCGGTAGCCCGGTCGGCGGTGGCTTCCTGGGCGGCGCCCGGCCATAGCGGGGATGGCGGGGGTCGTCGGGTGCCACGAAGGCCCGCTTGCCCTGTCCCTCGACCAGGGACCAGTTCGCCCGAGTCTTGAGGTCGTGGTGGTGGGGACACAGCCGGTCCAACAAGTCGAACACCGTGTAGTGGGTGGTCGCCCAGTCCAGGCGGTGGTCGAACTCCAAGCGGGCCTGGGCCGGGCAGCCCTCAACTGCACAGGACGGGTAGAGCCATTCCAGGGCACTTTGCTGGTAGGCGTTGGGACGCCTGCCCAGATGAGCCACTCCCACCAGGGCGTGGCCCTTGGTCACCACCGTGGCGATGAAGGGATCGGCGGTGTCCAACAGGTCCCTCACCGCCGAGACGGCCACCGGTCCATAGCCCACCAGCTCGCAGGTCTCGCCCGACACCGGGTAGCCCCGTAGCAAGGCGTCGAAGTCGATGCGCACGATCACCTTGGTCCGACTGGGGCCGGGAGACCGGGGCCGGCGGGGACCAGTCGCTTTACCGCCAGCCGGGCTGGGGCCGGGGTCAGCGCTGGACGGGTAGGGGCTGGACGGACTGGAACTGACGCCCCCGCTGGGGGAGTTGGCACCACCTTGTCCGGTATCACCTTGCCTGCCACCGCTCACTCCGGCGCCGCCCTGCGCACCCTGGGCCTCCGCCGCACCTCCCATCCCGCCGAGTTGGCCAGGCAGACCAGGGCGTCGAAGGCATAGGCGTCGGCGGGCTCTCGACGTCCCTCGGCCCGAGCCTGAGCGAAGATCTGATCGGCAATGGGCCCAAGAGCGCTCATCACCTGGGCGCCGTGCTCGGGGTTGCCCTGGGCCCGCAGGTGCCACATCCCCTCCGGATCGGTGTACGTGCGCAGGTGGCGCAGGGAGTGGATACGCCGCCTGCGGGCCTCCAGGTCGGGCTCGGCGTTGGCCTTGGTCTGGGCACAGCGCTCTCGCAACTCGGCCAGGGAACCCAGGGCGGCAGTGCTCACCAGCTTGGCCTCGGCGCTTGGGTCGGCTCCTACCGCGTCACTCACCAAGGCGGCCTGGGCCGGGGACAGCTCTCCTCGCCGGGCGGCCGCGTTCACCAGGGGCTGGTGGGCCAGACGCTGGCCCACCTCGATGGACTGGCGGGCCGCTCCGAGGGAGGCACCGGTACGCCGGGCCAGCTCGTGGGCGGGGGAGCGAGAGCCCTGCGCCCTGGCATTATCCCCCTTAGCCATCCAGGCGGCGGCCAGGGACTTGACAGTGGCCGCCATCTTCTCGATGGCCCGGCATGGGCCACCACCTGGCCGGCCCGACCAGGACAGACCACGGCCGACACCGGCGAGCGCTCCATCCCAGGAACGTATGTTCTACTCTACACGGTTGATGTCACACTGGCAGGCAGGGCCGCAAATCGAGAAAGGCCCTGGTGCACAAGCGAGCCCCGACCGGGCGACGAAAAGATCTAAAGGGGCAACCGCCATTACGCCACCCGGGGCCGAGGCCGTCGGCGAGGCCACCGACATGCTTAACGTCGGCCGAGCACATCGATGATGACCCGGTTGGACGCCGTATGAAGGTCCGAGACGTGATACGGCTCGTGGAAAAGGACGGCTGGTACTTCGTCGGCCAGCGGGGGAGCCACCGTCAGTACCACCACCCCGCGAAGCCTGGCAGGGTTACCGTGGCCGGCAAACCCAGCGACGAGATGGCCCCGGGTACGCTGGGGAGCATCTTCCGCCAGGCTGGCATCGACAGAGAGGAGGGGAGCCGGTGACCACATGGAGTGTCGTCTACGAACGCACACCGACCGGTTGGAGCGCCTACGTCCCCGCTCTACCCGGTCTCGGCGTCGCCGGGCAGACTCGAGCCGAGGTCGAACAGCTAATCCGCGAGGGCATTCCGTTCCACCTGGAGGGACTCGCCGAGGATGGTCTGCTGATCCCGGATCCCGAGAGCGTCGACGTAGCCGCTATCGCCGTCTAGACATCGAAGGGCAACAGCCCCAACATCTACTGAGAACCGGCTGCGCATCAACGAGGCAGGTCGTCACCGGATCCGTCGGCACCCGGCCCTGCTACCGCCAATTTCATTCCGATCCTCGCGAGACCCCAGGCAGCTCGGGGATGCTGGCAGCGGCGACGTTCCCTTCTAGCGGCCGCCCCCTGCAATCAGGCGGCTTTGGAGAGGGCGTCTGCGTAGGGCTGGAGATCCCAACCACCGGGGGAGCCCACGGCGTCACGCATCGCTTCCCAGCCGTTGCCGTGACGGTCGAGGTGGCGGTGCTCCAGCTCCACGACGGTGTGCTTGGCGTCCTGGGCAGTGAAGGTGACGTGTACCTCACTGGCTCTGGCCGGGTCGGTCTCGATCTGCCAGCTGAGGTTGATGTCCCAGCTGAAGGCCACACGGTCGGGCGGCTCGTAGACCATAACGGTGCCCAGCGGTTCTCCGCCCCGTTGGTGCCACGGTCGATGATGTGACCACCGACATGTGGCTCGAAGATCATCTCGGCCAAGGGCTCGCCCAGCAAGTGCTTGTCGGAATCCCACCACGCACCGATGTCGCGGGTGAAGAGGTTGAACGCTCGCTCAATGGATGCCTCGACGACGACGGACCGGCGGACGGTGGTGGTGTCGGGGTTGATGCTCACGGTGCCTCCTTGGTGGCAGTTTGGTCGGTTGCGCTGGACTGTTCGACGGCCGCCTTGAAGGCGGTTAGAGATCGCGTCCAGAACGAGTCGAAGTAGGCTCGTACCCCTTCCAGACCTGCTGGCTCGACGCGATAGACGTGGTGAGTGCCCACTTGCTGCGCGTTCACTAGACCGGCCAGTCTCAGCACCTTGAGATGCTGGGAGACGGCTGGCCGGCTCACCGGCAGTCTCTCGGCGAGCTGACCCACCGGGCTCGGTTGCTCGGCAACGAGCTCAAAGATCTGCCGGCGGGTGGGATCGGCTAGGGCAGCTAGAGCGTCACCAATCACTAACGGTAAGTTACTACTAACAGAGGTACTCGTCCCGACTGGCCTCAGGTCTCACAACCCATCCCTGACCGACGTAGCTGCGACCCAGCCGAGGTACCACTACCCAACTTGTGCATAACGGGTACACTGGGTCCATGCTTGAGATCGGCGTGACCGAAGCCCGCGACCATCTTGGTCAGCTCGTGAGCCGAGCGGAGTACAACGAGGAACGGATCGTGCTGACCCGTAACGGACGGGCGGTGGCGGCGCTGGTGCCAATCGACGCGCTTCGCGATCTGGAGGCCGCCGAGGACGCCGCAGACCTGGTGGCGGGCAAGCGAGCGGCCGCTGAAGCGGGCCCGAACGTGCCTCACGCGCAGGTGCTGGCCGATCTCGTCGCCGATGAGGCACAACAACGTAGCGCGTGAGCTACGCGATCGAGTGGAGACCGTCAGCCCGCAGGCAGGTTCGACGGCTCGACGTTCCCGCCCGGCGGCGTGTGCTCGAAGCGATCAGTACCCTGAGCCAAGAACCGCGGCCGGTCGGCTCGGTGACCTTGACCGGCTCGCCCGGTTGGCGTCGGATCCGTATCGGCAGCTACCGGGTGGTGTACGAAGTTCGGGACGAAAGTCTCGTGGTGCTCGTTCTCCGTGTCGGCTCCCGTGGCGGCATCTATCACCACCTCGACGAATGACGCTGTCCGCAAGCCCATCTCGGAGAGCGGTCGCCTTGGCCGGCGCCCGGGACAGGGCCGACGCCTTGTGTCCGGCCACGAGGGTCGGGACGGCGTGGCCACCGATCGCTCCCGTGTCCCCGGCCAAGAAGACCCGCATGGTGTCGGCGGGGCGAAAGGCGCGGCCCTCCGACGCCGGGGGATCCGCTACCGGCACGTTTGCGACGCGCCCTTGTCAGTCATCACGAATACGGTTCTGACGACCGTAAGGAGGAGCAACTCCGTGACTGAACCAGACGCAGTGATGGTCCGTATCGGCGAGGGGATCTCACTGAGAGAACGCGGCGAATGGCCCGCGGCACGCGATCTGTTCGCCCAGGTGTGGAGTGAGATTGGTGGCGAGAGCGGCGATCCGTTCCACCGCTGTGCACTCGCTCATTCGATGGCTGACGTGCAGGACGATGTGCACGATGAACTGCTGTGGGACCTCAGAGCGCTGGCGGCTGCTGACCTGCTCACCGACGAGCGTGCGGAACAGGGCGGAGTGGCTGGCCCGGTGGCGGGGTTCTATCCGTCGTTGCACCTCAACCTCGCCGATTGCTATCGCAAGCTCGGCGAGCTTGACAGGGCGCGTGAACACCTTGACCACGGCCGTGCTTCGGTCAACATCCTCGGCAACGACAGTTACGCCCAGATGATCAAGGGCGGCTTGGAACGGCTTGCGGACAAACTGGGCTGACCGGAGGAGCATCTGCGGCTGGGAGACCACGCTCCGGGCGGCCCTGTTCGGCCGGGACGTCGCCGGGTCACCCTCACGCCACCGGGCCAAGCACTCCTCCGGTTGGCCCGGGACATCATCGTGCGCTGGGACGCCGCTTAGCACGCCGTGGCCGCGGCAGCGGTCGAGGAACGGGCCAGCCTGCGTGTGGGGCCCCAGTATCGGCCGCGGGCTCCTCCCGGCCATCACCAGCCGCCTTACCGAACGTCACCCCACCAGGAGGCTGGTCTTGCGGCATGTCACCTGGCTGATCCCTCTCGGCCGCTGGACGCCCTGATCGGGCCGGCCGGATCGGGCAAGACCACTGCCCTGGCTCGGCTGGTGGAGGCCTTCTCCGCGCAGGGCCACGCTGTGCAGATCCTAGCTCCTACTGCGGTTGGCGCGCAGGAGCTGGGGCAGGCGGTCGATAGCCCGCACTCCACCTTGCACTCGGCCGTCGGGGCCTGGCGCAAGGGCCGGCGCCTGCCGGGGGAGGGGGACCTGGTGCTCATCGACGAGGCATCCATGGCTACCACCACCTTGCTTCTAGACGCCGCCCGTATCGCCACCAGCCGCGGTGCCCTGGTGCGCCTGATCGGTGACCCGCGCCAACTCAAGGCCGTGGGTGCAGGAGGTGGGCTGTCCCTGGTGGCCAACGCGGTTGGTGCCCCCGAGCTGGGAGAGCTGCGCCGGTTCAATCATCAATGGGAGGCCCAGGCCACGCTGGGTCTAAGGCGCGGCGACCCATCAGCCCTCGACGCCTACCTCTCCCATAACCGGGTGGTCGGGGCCCTCGACTCGGTGGCCATCGACGACGTGTTCCGGGCCTGGTGGGACATCCCGGCGGGGCGAGCGGCCACCATAATGGTGGCGTCGGACAACGCCACGGTGCGCCAGCTCAACCTCCTTGCCCGCCAGGCCCGCCTCGATGCCGGCGAGATCAACCCCTCGTCAAGCCTCGAGCTACACGACGCCACCACCGTTGGCGCCGGTGACCTGGTCACCACCCGCAAGAACGACATGGCTACCCCCACCAGGCCCAACGCCGGCAAGGGGGCCTACGTGCGCAACCACGATCGCTGGCTGGTGGTGGAAGCCGGCGAGGACGGCTCGTTGTTGGTGGAGCACCTGAAAAGAGGCGAACGGGTGCGTCTGGCGGCTCCTTACGTGGCCCAACACGTAGAGCTGGCCTACGCCGATACCGGCCACGCCGTGCAGGGACGCACCGTGGAGCGGGCCGAGGTGCTGGTGCGTCCGTCCGACACCCGCTGGTACCTCTACGTGGCTATGAGCCGGGCCAAGGAACACAACACCGCCCATGTGGTCACCGACCAGCTAGAGGAGGAACCAGCCGGATACCACCCCACCCCGAGCCCACGCGACGTGCTTGAAGCGGTCCTGGCCCGCGACGAGCCAGTGTCAGCCATGGACTGGGTCCAGGCCACTGAGGCTGCCAGAACTGACCCGGCGGTGATTGCCGAGCAGTACCGAACGGGAGGTGTCGAGGAACTGCGGGCCCGGCTGGGCCGGGCACTGGCTGCCCATGGGGGGGGAGATTTGCTGGGCGGCGCCGAGGGTTGGCGGGTGATGGCGGCCGCCGAGGCGGTCGAGGCGGGTGGGCTGGACGCTGGGGCCATCGTGGTCGAGGTCGGAGTGAGTGATTCCGGGGCACTCAACGTCCAGGGCTTGGTCACCGCCGCCCTCCAGCGTGCCCAGTTCTCCGGTTGGGACCCGACCGGGCGCGCCCGGTCGGTACCGTTGGCGGCTGGGGTTTTGCCTGGCCCAGGAGATCAGGTGGCACCGGACGTGGCCGCCTGGCAGACCACCCTGGCCGGACGCCTGAAGACTTGGCGGGACGACCTGGCCGGTCGCCTAACGGCCGGTGAGCAACCCCCCAATGGGCAGCGCCGTTGGGCCAGCCACCGGCCCAGGCCGAGCTGCGGGCCGAGTGGGCGACTCAGGTGGCTCAGGTCGGGTTGTACCGGGCCAGCCATACGATCGATGACGAGGAACATCTGTTGGGTCCTGACGTCGCCCTCGGTTCACCTGCCAGCATCGCCCGGGCCCAGGCCGGCCGAGCCGTCGCCGCCGCCCAGGAGCTGGCGGGCCGGGGGAAGGCGCCGGACCAGCGAACACGGCCGGCGGCCGGCGTGGCAGCGTCCCCGCCCCAGCCGGACCATCAGTACCGACGAGGAGGGCCGAGATTGTGACCGACCGCCGAGAACGTGGGTGTAGGGGACGCGCAAGGATGGACAGGACTTTCCCCAACACGAAAGGAGCCCAGTGGCTCGACGACGCCGCCCAGCCGACGACCAACCCCTGCTCCCGTTCCTGTGGGGCCCTGCGCAGGAGGATGGCCATGAATCCGAACAAGCCGGCGAGTCGGAACGAGTCGGTGAGCCCCAATCGTTACGCGACGATGGCTCGCCGTCACTACGAGATGTGGCTGGGCGACCAGCTGAGCCTGATCCCCGAGAGCGAACGGGACAGCTTCTATTCGACCTTGGGGGACCAGATAGCCGAGCAGGTGGAGAGCGTGGAGATGGCCCTGCGGGGTCCGGACCCGGCCGGGGAGAGTTTCATGGAGCGGCTGGGCCGGTTCAACATGGCGCACCTTCAAGCCGGCCCGTGATACTGGTATGAACCGTTGATCGAGTGGTCGGTGTTCGCCATCACTGACCGACTCCGGGGCCATCTAACCACCGACTGGCTTGCAATCATCACGCCCGGCCTGGCCACCTGGCTCGGACGACACCGAGATGGTGCTTGGCCGCGCCGCGACCTCAACTCCTGCACGACAGCCTGGCGTCAACGCCTCAAGGGTCGCCTGGCCCCGTTCGTCATCCCGGCCGTGGAGGAGCAGTATGGCTCCCTCGCGGGCCAAGGTTGCTGCCAGGCCGCGACCCAGACCGTCGGTGGCGGCCGGTGATAAGGACCACTTTGCCCTTCAGTGCTCGCACGGCCATCTACTCCTGCTGTCGACGTGGGGGACACGCTGGTTGTGCGGTAGTTGCATGGGGCCTGGGTAAGTCGAACTGACGCGGCCCGGCTTGGCCCGGGCGCGATGATAAGGCGGACTGACGCCCCAAGCCGTCAATCAGTTGCCGGGTCGACCGGTGGTGGGATCGAGGTACAGCGGCCGCTGGTGCCGGTGGGCGAAGTCGAACAGTCCGTCGAGACTGCCGGCCAGAGTATCCAGGGAACCGTCGCCGATCCGCTGGCCCCCCAGCCAGTTGTCCTCGATGAAGCGCAGGACGGACGTCTGATCGGTGATTTGGTGGCCCACCGCGTTGACCTTGCTGTACGGGCTCAGCAGCAGTAGGGGCAGGCGCGGTCCGTAGCCACACCGGTCCTGGGCGCCAGCCATCGGGTTGCGTCCTCCACACCGGCCGTCGCCCGTCAAGGCGTCTTGGGGGCTCTGGCTGTCGTTGACGATCGGGCTCATCTGATGGTCGTACCAGCCGTCGCTGTCGTCGTAGGCGATGACGACCGCAGTGTCCTTCCAGTCCGGCGTCTGCTGCAGCCGGTTGATGGTCTCGACCAGGAAACGCTGCTCATCGAGAGGGTCAGAGCTGGCCGCGTGCCCATTCTGGTAGAGCGCAGGCTTGAGGTAGCTCACGGCCGGCATCTTCCGGGCGTCTACCGCAGCCCAGAAGTCGGCCAGGTCGTACTGGTGGTTGGCCTGACCGTCGTGGCCGATCTCATCCACCGAGGCGGGCAGCAGGTGATGTCGGTTGGCGGTGGACTGATAATACTGGAATGGGTCCACCCAGCCGCCGCTGTAGTAGTCGGTCTGGGGCACTCCTGCGATGTTGGCGTGCCTTGACGCGCAGACAGCGGTGCCATCGGCGCTTCGGGAGCTCGGTCGGAAGCCCCCGGAGAACCAGCCCCAGCTGACGTCCCTGGCATTCATGAGGTTGCCCACGTTGCGACCAGACATCTCGACCTTGGCGCCGGTCGGTGGAGCACAGTCCTCGAACCTCGCCGATTCACCTCCGGTGGAGATCACCGTACCGTTGGCGACCGCGGCGGTGGGCTCGGACACGGTTGCGCCGTGGGTCTGACCGGAGATCAGGTCGAGGTGGCCAGGGGTGGTAGGCCCGAACACGGTCGAATAGGAGTTGTCGCTCATGGCGAAGCGCTGCGCATAATTCCACAGAGCGGTGACGGTGTTGCCGTCGTAGTAGTCCATCACCAGGCCAGGCTTGGATACATAAGCCGATGAGCAGCTGAGGTTCTGCGTGCTCTCGATAAACTTGTCTATCAGGCCGTGGTCAAACGCCTTCTGCTCGGCGGTGTAGTCGTGGTCCTGGTCGCAGGTAAGCGCCTGGCTGCGGTCCAACCGTTGCGGATTGGCGCGGTTGGGGTTGTGGGTCAGGAGGGTCGGCGTGAGCCCATTGACTGTCGGGGTGTCCGGAGCGGGACGGAAGGCTGGCTCACCGGGAGGGTTAGCGGCGTAGGGGTAGGTCCCGAAGTAGTGGTCGAACGAGATGTTCTCGTCGTAGATCACCACCAGGTGCTTGATCGGGGTGGCCGTCGATGGGCTGCCGCGTGCTGCGATCGCCCCTTGGGCGGTGACGAGGGAGCCCAGCAGCACGGCGGCAGCCGCAATGGCGACATAGCGGCGGCTCATCATGGGCCTGTGCATTGTGCCCTCAGCCGACCACGGCGGCGGCGTGGCGATTGGCGGCCGCCGCCTGCGGGCGGTCGGATCGAGGCCGCTGCAGGGTGAAGCGCTCGAAGGGGACAGGGCCCGACGTCGATGGGTCAGTGGTCAGGTAGTAAGTGGCATGCAGCTGGGTCAGGCCACCGGGCACCCCAGGATCCACGTCGAACGCCACGAAGCCATAAGCGTGGTGAGGATCGCGGAATGCCGACCAGGCGGTCGGCTCGGTCAGCTGAATCGAGGGTCGGTGACCACCTCCGGCCGGCCGGGGCCCTACGCCAATGGTGACGTAGGCGGTGTCACCCAACACCATATCGGACGGGGCCGACGTGCCACCGCCGCCGATGATCATATGTACCGTCCCCTTGGAGGTATCGATCACCGTTGCCTGCTCAGTGACCACCCGAGGCTGCAGGGTGGCGCTGCCCGGAACGACTCCCCGCAGCGGGTAGGTCCGCTCGTAGTGATGCTCATGGCCGGCTACCACGAGGTCCACGCCGTAGCGGTCGAAGAGCGGGACGAACTCCTCCCGGATGCCACGATCGCAACCGTTGAAGTTGTGGGCCGAGGAGATGACTACCTGGTGGGAACACACCACCACCCAGTCGACGTGAGGATCGCTCCGGGCCGCCGCCAGGGCCTGCTCCAGCCAGCGCCGCTGAGCACCGTCGCTGTAGCCCCTGATGTAGGAGTCCCCACCGTCCTGGTAGCACACGTCGTCGTTGTTGATCGAGATCACCCGCACCGAGCCAACCGTGAAGGCGTACCACAGCCCCCGAAAGGTCACCTGCTCATGGTTGTCGGGAAGAAAGAAGCGGGTCTGGTAGGCCCCGAAGCCGTAGGGACCATTGCCCAGCTCGTTCTCATGGTTGCCGGCTGCCGGCATCCAGGGTCGGTAGCGGGCTGACCGCATGTTGTTGGTGAAGAAGTCTGCCCACGCCCGGGGACGGTCAGGGCTGATGTTGGCGTAGCAAAGGTCGCCGTTTAGCAGGTGGAACAGCGGCTCGACGCTCTCCACCTGGTCAACCACGTAACCGGCGTAGGGTGACGCCAGGCCGTCCCCGGCCACCGGAGTGGCCTGGTCGCCAAAGGAGGTAAAGCGGAACGGTGCCCGCCCCCGCGGCCCGGTGGTGAAGCTTCCGGCCAGGGGTGCGGCCCCATCGTGGAGCACCTCGTACACATAGGCGCTCGCCGGGCGCAGCCCATCCATGGCGGCGTGATGAGTGAACACCTCGGTGCCGCTCTTGGCGTCGATGTAGGTCCGGGTCAGGGCCCCGATGGTCGTGCCGTACCCGTGGTCGGGGGTTCCCAGGCGCAGGCGCGGGCGACGCACGGATGTGGACGTGGCCCAGGAGGCGACGACCGAGCGGGACGCGTCGGCCCCGAACTGCAAGTGAAGCTGCTGAGCAGGGGGCGCCCCGGCCACCGATGGCTGTCGCAACAGGGTGGGTCCGCCAAGCGAGGCCCTGGACAGGTGAGGAGCGGCCACCACGGCCAGGCCTCCAGCACCGAGGTCGCGGAGGAACTTACGACGAGAGACGGCGCTGGATGATGCCGCTCGATCCTGGTCGAACAATTCTGTCATCGGGCCGACCTGCCTGGGATCAACTCACCGACAGTGGGAGCCAAGAACAGCCGGTGGTTGGACGGGCGGGTTGTCGACGGCCATGAGATCCGCTCGGCCAGCGAGGACCACAGCCTCCAGGCCGGCACGGCCCGCTGGGAGGGCTTCGGGCGATGACGACACGAACCCCCTCCGCTCCGCCCCTGGACGCCGAACTCGAGGCCCTGCTGCGGCGCATGCGCCTGCCCCATATCCGCCGGGCTGCCCCCGAGGTGCTGGCCACGGCCAAATCTCAGCGCTGGGCGCCGGCCGAGGTGCTCCGGGTCCTCATGACCGAGGAGGTGGCCGGCCGCGACCGCTCCTCCACCGCCTCCCGCCGACCAGCGGCCGCCTTTCCCACCGGCAAGACCTTCGAGGTTTGGGATCCGGCCCTGTCGTCCATCCCCACGCCCACCCAGGATGCGCTTCGGACCATGGAGTGGATCGGACGGAAGGAGAACCTGGTGGTCTGTGGCCCCTCGGGCACGGGCAAGTCGATGTTCTTGGAGGCCCTGGGCCAGGCCGCCGTCGACGCCGGCCGGCGGGTGGCCTGGTTCAGCCTCGAGTCCCTGGGCGTCTTGGTGCGACGACACCGGGCGGATGACTCGGTGACCAAGGCCATCGGGCGCATCCTTCGCGCCGAGCTCATCGTGGTCGACGACATCGGGCTGCTGCCGGTGACCACCGATGCCGCCGAGGGGCTCTACCGCCTGGTTGATGCCGCCTATGAGAAGCGGGCTCTGGCCGTTTCTTCCAACCTTCACCCGTCGGGCTTCGACGAGATCATGCCCAAGACCATTGCCGCCGCCACTGTTGATCGCCTCTTGCACCACGCCCATCTCTGCGTCACCCAGGGCGACAGCGTGCGTCTTGCTCAAGCCACCTCCGGCAAGGGGGTGAAGCCCCTCACCTGAGTCCCCTCCGGGAGATCTACTGGCCGCCACTGGGGAGAACTCGTGGCCACCAGTGGGGAGATTTCCTGTCCGTCTCCGGGGACAAACCGCTGGCCCTTGACAGCGGGTGAAGTCGAACATCGAGGTGATGGACCCAGCCAGAGCATCGGCCGAGCCGTTGCCAAGACGGCCGAGGGACCAGTTGTCCTCGATGAAGCGCACCACCGAGGACTGGTCGATCAGGTGGCTACTGACAAAGTTGGCCCGGGCGTAGGGAGAGATGACCAGGAAGGGCACCCTGGGCCCGAAGCCGCAGCGGGCCTGCTCGGGTGCGCCGCTGTCGGTGCTGGGCACCTTGGCCGGGTTGGTCCCGCACTGGCCAGGCCCGCTCAGGGCGTCCAGCGGCGTCTGAGACTGGTTGAGGATCGGTCCCAGCTGATGGTCGTACCAGCCGTCGGAGTCATCATAAGTGATGACGACAGCAGTCGAGGACCATGTCGGCATTCTCTGCAACTGATTGATGGTGTTGACCAGGAAGTGCTGTTCGTCCAGGGGGTCCGAGGAGCCGGCATGACCAGACTGGTAGTCGCCAGCCTTGAGGTAGGAGACCGCCGGCATGTGGCCGGTTTGGGCCGCGGCCCAGAAGTCGGACAGGTCATACTGGTGGTTGGCCTGGTCGGTGAGGCCGACGGCGGCCGCCGACGTGGGCTGGAGGTGCCGCGGGTTGGCCGTCTGGGGGTAGTACTGGAACGGCTCCCGGTGGGGGACGTAGTCCCTTACCGACTTTCCCCCGATGTTGTCATGGGCGCTGGCACACACCGGATCCACGGTCGAGTTCCGAGTGCTTGGCCTGAAGCCTCCCTGGAACCAGCCCCAGGTGGTACCGGTGGCGTTGAGCAGATCCCCGATGTTCCGCCCGGCCATCCCGATCCTCGGGTCCTTGGTGCTCGAGCAGGCGTCGTAGGTGGGATCGTCGTCGCTGTAGACGGTGCCCGGGCCGGCCGGATGGATCACGCCGGGCGTCGCCGCGGCGGTGGTGGCGGCGCACTCAGGCACCGGCCCGTAGGTGTCGGCGGGGTCTCCGCAGGTGGCGCCGTAGGTAGTTCCGGCCGCTACCTCCAAGGCCCCCGGCGTCGAGGGCCCGAACCCGGTGTTATAGGCATAGTCGCTCATGGCGAAGTGCTGGGCGTAGTTCCACAGTCCCGTGACCGTGTTGCCGTCGAAGTAGTCCATGACGGCGTAGTTGGGACTGGTTCCGGTGGCCGGCGCGGCGTTGCCCACTTTGGTGAGGCACTGCTGGAGAGTAAGACCGCGACCAGTGTTCTGGACAAATTGGTCCATGAGCCCCTGGTCGAAGGCCTTCTGCTCGGCGGTGTAGCCATGGTCCTGATCACAGGTCAGGGCTTGGGTGGGCCCCAGCCGCTGGGGATTGGAGAGGTTGGGATTGTGGCTGAGGAGGGCCCCGTTGAGTCCGTTCACCGCAGGTGTCCCCGAGGCGGCGTGGAAGGCCGGCTCACCGGGCGGGTTGAGGGCCTGGGGGTAGGTGGCGAAGTAGTGGTCGAAGGAGATGTTCTCCCCGTAGATCACCACCAGGTGCTGTATAGGGGTGGTCGTGTTGGCCCAGTTGCCGAGGCCACGCCCGTGCCGGCCGCCCTGGCCGTGCTGGGCGCTCGGGCTGGCGCCAGCCACACCCGGCCCGGCCGCCGTCAGCGTGGCAGCACCGAGACTGGCGACACCGAGTAGCGACAGTCCCCTTGCTTTCCGGCGTGGTGCGGTCATGGGTCATGGCCTCCCTTATTGAGTGTCTGATCCACCTGGGCCCCGTTTGGCACCAGCGACGAGATCGCTTCGGGCAACCAATCCGCCGCCGGATCACCGGGGCAAATACAGGCTCGCACGGGCGGTTGACCGACATGCGGCCTCAGAGTGAACGCCGGGGGACACTCAGGCGAACTGTTCTCCCGGCTGCCTGGTGTCACTGGCCCTAATCGCCGCCATGACGTCTCGGGCACCAACGGCTTGGGCACCAGTTGGGTGAGCCAGGCTCACTGCGAGGCTCCGTCGCCCGGCACGGCCCCGATGACTGGGTCCTCCCACCCGTGGGGGGGGTGAAGACCAGGCGATTCCAGCATCCGGTCGGCTGAGCCAAGCCCTGCGCCGTCCAGGCCTGGGACCAGATGAGCCAGCAAGAGCCGGTTGTCGGCGTCGTGAGCCACCACGGCCACCAGGCGGCCGTCCGCCCGGGCCGCCATTTCCCGTAGGCCATCGACAGCCCGGGCCGTTACTGCGCTGGCCGGCTCCACCCCGGGAGCGTTGTTCACGTCGCCAAAGCTGCGGACCAGCTCCTCTGCGGATCGGCCGGTCCAGCGTCCGTAGTCGCGGTCCACGAAGCTCAGCGCCGAGCTGCTCCAGGCCGGCCAGGCCCGGCTGGCCTCACCCACTACCCCGGCCAGGACGCTGCCCGCTCGACGCCCAACCAGTCGCTCGGCCCGTCGCGCCGGACCCGACCTGGAGCATTGATCGCCGTGTCCTCGCCACCTGCTCTTCGCTCGGCCCTGGCCTACGCGGCCAAGGGATGGCCCGTGCTGCCCCTTCACTCCCCCATCGGTTCTTCCCCCATCGGTCCGGGGTGCTCGTGTGGCCAGGCCAGCTGTGGTGGCAAGCATCCCCGCAGCCGCCATGGCTTCCACGACGCCACCATCGACCCCCAGGTCATCAAGGCATGGTGGGCCCGATGGCCTGACGCCGGTGTGGGCATCCGCACCGGGTCGGCCAGTGGCCTGGTGGTCATCGACGTGGACCCGGCGCATGGTGGCCAGGCCAGCTTCAATGCCTTGCTCCAAGACCACGGAGGCCTTCGCCAGGTTCCCCTGCGGGTACGGACCGGCGGAGACGGATGGCACCTCTACTTCGCCCATCCCGGCGGCTCTCTGCCCAACGATGCCGGGCGGCGCCTGGGCCCGGGACTTGATGTGCGCGGCGATGGTGGCTACGTGGTGGCCCCTCCCAGCATTCACCAGAGCACCAAGCCCTATCGCTGGGTGGGGGGACATCTCCCGTTGACCTCGTCTACCAACTCCCACTAGTTCAGGTCCAGGACTGCTGTTCTGGACATCCCACACTGGCGCGCGGTTCTCGGCTATAACAACACCTGTGAAACTCCAAGGCATAGACACCGACGCCAGCCCACTGCTGAGTACCACTCAAGTGGCCCATCACCTTGGCATCACTGAAAGCGCGGTACGCGCACTCATCCGTGACGGCCGGCTTCCGGCCTATCGCTCGAGTCAGCGCTGGAACATCTGGCAGAGTGACCTGGAGGCCTTCAATCTTGACCTGCCCCCCAACTCAAGGGCTGGTTGCCCTAACGCGGCTTCCGTACAAGCCGATGCTCGCGTCCTAGGCCTCATTGCCGAACGTCCCGGTATCACTGTGGTCGATCTAACCGAGATCACCGGAGAGTATCGACGCACCGTCCTGGGCAGACTCCAGCGCCTCGACCGACGCGGTCTGATTACCCGTAGGTCAGAACAATCCCGCGCACCCCATCGCTGTCGCTTGACCGATGCGGGCTGGCAGCATTACCGCACCCAACTGGCCTCAATGTCCAAGCCGGCCTAAAGCTCGCTTGGTACTCGCCCACGACACACGAAAGGAGGTGATCCACCCCGGTCTACCGGCCGGGTCCTAACTAAGGCAGGAGGCCCGGCCATAATGCCGAGCCTCCCAACTTCCAATCCATTCGGACCTTCGACCGACTGCGCCCTGGAAAGCCTTGCGGTCGCTGGTCCTCCTCTGAACTGGAGGTCGACTTGATCGACGTTCATACTACCTTACGCGCCGACAATTCACCACATCCCCCCACTGACAAGTGTGCATGGCGGGCCAGAAGTCCGGCCAGCGGACCCACCGAGCTTCCCACGACACGCCACCGCCGGACTCGCCGATGCCAGCTCGAATGTCGCCCTCCTGTGGCTGCCGCTGCCCGAGCCCGACGCCTTCGCTGGAAGGTCCTCGCCACCGAGCCCCGCTACGTTGCCCTCGCCACCAGCCACCGCCTGGCCAGCCACGACACAATTGCTTTCGCCGACCTTCTCGACGAGGCGTTCCTGGCTCTGCCCCAGAGCGCAAGGGCCGCTACGCGACTACTGGTTGGTCACCGACGAACGCCGAGGGCAGCCCGTCAATGTCACAGCCGACCACCGCCGGCACGGCCCTGGCACCGGCGACGCCTCGGCGCTATCCCATGGTCTTGGCGCCGTCCAGGGACTCGCGGATGATGTCGGCGTGACCGGCGTGCTGGGCGGTCTCGGCGATGATGTGCAAGACAGCCCGGCGGGCCGACCAGCGAGCGCCGCTCTCGAACCAGGGTGCCTCCGGCAACGGCTGAGAGGCGCCGAGGTTCTCGAGGTTGGCCACTACCTCGTCGGTGCGGCGCGCCACCTGCTCGTACCGCTCGAGCACGCTGGCCAGGCTCTCCCCGGGCAGCATCCGGAACGTTGCCGGCCAATCCTCCACCTTCCAGCCCTCCTGACCGTGAGGCATGGCGTCGGGGCCGCCAACGATGAAGTCGACCCAGATCGACTCGCCCTGGGTGACGTGCTTGATCAGCCCGCCCAGGCAGAGCTGGCTGGCGGTGGTGCGCTGGGCGGCCTGCTCGTCGGTCAGATCACGGACCGTGAACCGCAGGAACCAGCGGTGCTGGGCCAGCGTCGCCAGCAGGTCGGTCCGCTCGTCAACGGTGGTGGTCGGGTCGATGGTGGTCATGGCTCTCACCTTTCGTTGTGGCTGTCGAGAGAAACGGTAAGGGCCCTAGCGGTCACTTATTGACCTGAATGGCGCGAAACTCTGGGCCATGGCCAACACCAGCTCCCGGGCCCTGCAGCTGCTGTCCCTGCTCCAGACCCACCGGTACTGGCCGGGGGCCGTGCTGGCGGAGCGACTCGAGGTGTCGGTGCGAACCCTGCGCCGAGACATCGACCGGCTGCGAGAGCTGGGCTACCCGGTGGAGGCGGAGCGTGGGGTTGACGGCGGGTACCAGCTGGCGGCGGGTGCCGTGCTTCCCCCGCTGGTGCTCGACGACGAAGAGGCGGTGGCCCTGGCCGTGGGCCTGCACACTGCCGTCCAAGGGGGCACCGTCGCTGGGATCGCAGAATCCTCCCTCCGCGCCCTCACCAAGGTCACCCAGGTCATGCCGCCGCGGTTGCGGCGCAGAGTCGACGCGCTGGGTGCGATGACAGTGCCGGCCACGTGGGGCGGCGCCGGGCCGCTGGTCGACCCCGTCACCCTCACCTCCATGGCCCAGGCCTGTCGGGACAGCGAGCGCCTCAAGTTCACCTACACGGCGCAGGACGGCCAACAGACCGCTCGCCACGTCGAGCCCCACCGGCTGGTCCTGCTCGGTCGCCGCTGGTACCTGGTGGCCTACGACCTCACCCGCCAGGACTGGCGCAGCTTTCGCCTCGATCGAGTGGGCGAGGCACGTGCCACTGGATCAGGCTATTTTTCGCGTCAACTGCCGAGCCACGACGCCGCCGCCTTCGTCCGGGCCGGGATCGACCACCTGCCAGCGTCTTACACCGTGGAAGCGCTCGTCCATGCCCCGGCAGCCGCCATCCGCCAGCGCATCGGCCGGTGGGGGACGGTCGAGGACGTCGACGGCGGCCGCTGCCGGCTGCGCGTGACGTCGGACTCGCTGGACTGGCCGGCCCTGGTCCTGGGGGCGACGGGGGCGGACTTCGAGGTGGTGTCCCCGCCCGAGCTGGTGGAACACGTCCGTGAGTGGGGCCAGCGGTTCGGCCGAGCCACCGCCCCCACCCAGGTATAGCCTCATGCCATGTCCCTCAGGGCCAACGCCCCGGGGCAAACGCAAGCGGCCCCAGCGGGCGGGATCCGACGAGCGCTCGTCACCGGATGGTTCAGCTTCGTCGACGGGGAGGCGACCGCTGGCGACCTGATGTCGGCCACGGTGGCCGCCGACTGGCTGGAGGGCGCCGGCATCGAGCACGACACCGTCCTGTCACCGATCCTGCGGCCTGCGCAGACGTTTGACGACATGGATCCCGGCGCTCACAGCCACCTGGTGTTCGTGTGCGGCCCATTGGCCGGCCACCAGGTGCAGGACCTCGCCGACCGCTTTGGCGGCGCGGTGACGATCGCCGTCGGCGTGTCGGTGGTGGATGCCGGGTTGGCCGAGTCCTTCGACGTGGTGATCCCCCGGGACGGCCCCGACGGCGCCCATCCCGATCTGGCGTTCGCAGCCAGGCCAGCCGCCGGGCCGGTCGTCGGCGTCGTCCGGGCCAATCAGCAGCCCGAGTAACAGGCGTCGGCCCACGACCGGGTCCACATGGTCATCGACGAGGTGCTGGACTCGCGTTCGGCACGCTTGCGGCCAATCGACACGCGGGTCGATCCTCGGATCGTCGGCCAGCGCTCGGCGGCCGAGGTGGAGTCGCAGTTCGCAGGCCTGGACGCGGTGGTCACCACCCGGCTCCACGGGTTGGTGCTCGGGCTGCGCTGCGGCGTGCCGGTGGTTGCCGTCGATCCCATACCCGGCGGCGCCAAGGTGGCGGCCCAGGCTCGGGCCGTCGGCTGGCCAGCGGTGATGGACGCCGAGTCGCTCGACCCGAGCCGCCTGGCCGACATGCTGGCCTACTGCCTGTCATCCGAGGCGCGGGAGCGGGCAGCCACCGTCCTGGCCGACGCCCGCCGGGCCCTGGCGACTACTCACGTCCAGCTCCGGCAGGCCTTCTTTTGCGAAAAATAGCCGTACCGCGGGGAACGCCAATCGCCCACGCAGGCCCTTGCTGGTCCGCCGGCCACGCTCCAGGAGTGGGTCAGGCCCGTTGTCTGTCGACCTCGAAGCGGGCTTCCACCGTGACCTCACAGGCCAGGCTGTTGGCGCTCGGGGCTGAGTCGCTCCGGGTCGCCCCCGAAGGCGGGATCGGCGCTCAGGTCGACCGAGCACGACGATGGGGGAGCGTCGCCCTGATGGGACCGGGAATAGGCGTGGTACCCCACGGCTGTCGAGCCCTGCCAGTGGCACCGGGCCTGGTAGCGGTGGACCTGAGCTGGTTCGGGAGCCGTGACGGGACCACGATAACCCGGTGGTGGTCCTCTCATCGGTAGACGTCGTGGGCGGAGGTGCCGGGCGCGCCCGCGGCGGTAGGGTTTGCTCGGTGCATGATCGCTGGTTTTCCCAACGGGCAGTGCTGCTCCACCTGGCGGTGGTCGTCTGGGTGCCGGGCTGTCTGGTCGCCGCCTGGTGGCAGGTCAACGTGGCCATGTCCGGGAACACCCTCGGCTGGGCCTACGCCGTGGAATGGCCGATCTTCTCGATCCTGGGCGTGGTGGCCTGGTGGCAGCTCCTGCACGACGACCCCGAGACGGTGGGGGCCAAGGGCCTGGAACGGGCCCGCCAGGTGGCCGAGGCTCAGGCGGGCGCCTCGGTGTCGGGAGTACCGGCGTCGGGCGAGGCTGCTTGTGGCGCGGCGGCTTCGGGGGTGCGGGCTCAACGCTCGGGGGTTGGCCACGGGGAGCAGTGGGACGAGGAGCTGGCTGCGTACAACGCCTACCTGGCCGCCCTGGACGAGAAGGGTACGTCCAAGACCTGGCGCAACCCAACAGGAGCCCGCCAGCGATGACCGGCGCCCTGGCCCGGTACCGGGTGATGGCCTACATCGTCGGAGTGGGCCTGCTGGTCCTGGTGCTGGTGGGGATGCCGCTGCAATACGCAGCGGGACAGCTGGGGGTGGTCCGCGTGGTCGGGCCCCTCCACGGCTTCTTGTACATCATCTACCTGGTGGCCGCCCTGGACCTGGCCCGCCGAGGCCGCTTCACCCTGCTCCAGATGGCCGCCATGGTGGGCGCCGGGTTCCTTCCCCTTCTCGCCTTCTTCATAGAGCGCCGGGTCAGCCGGCGGGTCGAAGAAGATCTGCTGCCGCGACGTGAGACCGCGCAACCGGCCGAGAGAAGCGTGTAGGGAAGCGCAGACCTGGCAGGCTCGCAGGTGGATTCGGAGGCGCGAGTAAGGCTGCACCGGTGCTGAGTGTCCGTGCTGCCGCGGCGCAGGATGTCAGCGAGGTGGCGGACATCCATGTGCGCTGCTGGGGTGGCCTCCCAAGGGCTGCTCCCTGACGCCGACCTCGACGGATTGGAGCTGAGGACCGCATGGCCCGCTACTCCCTCGGTTCCACCGATCCCAGCGCGCCAGCGACCATCCTGGCGGTGGATGGGGGAAGGACCTGCGGCTTCGCCAGTACCGGCCCGTCTCGAGACAGCGACCGGCGACGGGCGACGGGCGACGGGCGACGGGCGACGGGCGACGGGCGACGGGCGAAATCTACGCCCTCTATGTCGAGCCCAAGTGTTGGGGACTCGGAGCGGGACGCCTACTGGTGGCCGAGGCCCGAGCCGCCCTCAGCCGCCGCGGCATTGCCCAGGCCACCCTGTGGGTCCCTGGTCGGCAATGAGCGAGCGTAGAGCTTCTACCGCGCCGACGGGTGGCTCTGCGACGGCTCTGGCAGGACGGAGGACGTCTGGGGCGTCAAAGTGGATCTGATCCGCTACCGGCGCCCCCTGGCCTTGGGATTGTGAGTGAGGTGGGCGACGCTGAGCGGCCTGACCGTTCTCTGCGGGTGTCCCGATTATCGCCACGCAGCTCAGCGCGGCAGAGTGACACCGACCGCCGGCTTAGGACGCGCTATCGACCGGCGCCGACACCACCAGCCATCCTGCTCCCGCGGTAGTCCCTGGAGAGGAGGATCCCCTCCCGGGACGCTACCTCCAACTCCGACGCCCCACGTGCCGCCGGTGCGGTGAAAGGATGACGAGGTGGACCGATGTGAGGAGTGCGGTTTCGACTACGAGGATCATGGCCGCGACCAGCTCGCCGAGGATCTGGCCGGGTTGGGTGCCCGCTACGGCGCGCGGCTCCGGGCCCCGGTCGGCGACGTGGAGGAGGGTGTCCTGCGCCGGCGCCCTGAGCCTCAGGTGTGGTCGGCGAGTCACCCTCGCCCGCTACGCGGCGGAGGATCCGACGCGGGTGACAGACCAACTTCACATGGCCGCGACACTGGTGGGCGAGACTCTTGGGGGCATCGACGACGCCGGCTGGCGCCGTGAGTGCATCTACAACTTCCCTGCGCCGGCAAGGCGGAGTGTCGCCTGGCTGGGGGCCCACACCTTGCACGAGGGAGAGCACCACCTCGGCGACCTCGATCGCGCCATCGCCGCAGTGGGCTGATGGCCACCAGCGGCCGAAGCTCGGCGGTTGACTCTCCGTCACCGCAAACGGATCCCGCTGCGGGCCAGCGCCCGGTCAATGACGCTCGTAGCGACGCACGCCTTGGTCGGCAGCCCACCGCTCGACGACGAGGTGCCCATCCAGGCGAGTCAGCACGACCTCGCTGACCTCGACCCGGAACTGTCCACCGGGTTCGACGCTTCCGGGGTCGACTTCGGTCGCTCGTCCCGAGACCTTTGCCTCTCCCGGCCAAGCACCAGGGTCATCCTCGGGAGGATCGATGCTGTGACTGTGGATGGCGAGGCGAGGATCCCGGCGCAGGTCGTGGCCGCGACGAGCTCCCGTCATCATGCCGAAGCACAGCTGACCGTCTTCGAACTGGATCTCGGTGCCACTGATGCGGGGAGAACCGTCCTGACGGACCGTGGCCATGACGTGATGCTTGTGCGCGGTGAATAGTCCCATGACTTGCGAGGCAAACTCGGGGACGGCATCGACGAAATCCTGCCAGGTGGGCACCTGCACACTATGGCCGAAAGCCGTCGCTCTATCGCGGACTCCGCCCAGTGAGCCATCGCTGATTGCTTCCACGGCGAGGTGTTTCGGTGCTGGCCAAGGCCTTCGACCGGCCCGGCTCCTCACCCCACGAGCACCGTACGGCCCGCTGCTGTCAGCATTTAGGGCATGACCACCTCGGACGTGCGCCTCGCCGAGGCGCTCCTCCATCATGCCAACGTGATTCTCATGAGTGATGACCCTGAGAACCTCGGCCGCGAGGGCGACCTCGACAACGTCAAGGCCTCGACGAAGCTCGCGGAGAAGATCCTCGCTGGGGACGCGACCGCCGCGGACAGGCAGCGCGTCGGGGACCTGGTCCATCCGCAGGTCCGCAGCCTGTACGGGCTGTAGATCACCCTCCGAGTCAAGGCAACGGGGAGCGGTCGGTAACTCGATCCCCTAGTGGTCCACCGCGTAAATCACAAGTATATAGTTTACTATCGGCAATGAGATTACCCCCTTTTGGTTGAGAGATGGAGACCGCGAGGTGCTCGAAGGATGTGCAGTACCCCAGTTTTATGAGGATGAGGGTCCATTACCGCCATTTCCCCTGGATCGAGCACGGTGGCCCCGGGAGTGACTCTCGAGGTTGGCGTGTGTCTGACTTCGCCGCGGAGATCGGCTGATCGGGAGCAGGCAGGGGCCACTCAGCCCCAGCCGGATTTCCCCGCACCGCGGCCAGCTCGATGACCGTGCCTTGGGGGCCTCGATGAGCTGGCCGGTCTCGGCCCGGGCGGCCTGGCTTGGCCGCCAGGGTCGCCAACGCTGCTTCCATGACGGTGCGGGGGATGGCCCCTCGGGGTTCCGCGCTCTGTGGACAGGCCGACTGACAATCCACACTCAGCCAGGAACCGTCGTAATTGTTAGCGCCGGATCCACCAGGCCGGCCAGGACCAGGTGGGCGAACGCCGAGCCGGCGCCTGGGATGCAGTCGGTGATCACCGGCTGGTCCTAGGGGACGCCGGCATCGGCTCGCAGCTACTGTGCGATCGAGATAATCGCATCAGCCTGCCGTGGAGGCAAGTAAATGACTGAGCCTGTCGATTCCAACGTCCAGCAGCCCGGGTCGAGCGGTCCGCTTCCCTCAGCCGGATATCCTCCCTCACCGCCTCCCGCCGGATACGGCTATGGGCAACCAGCACCGGGCATGTACTTCGACCAGGCCAGCGGCCTTAACCTGCCCCAGGGTCTGCAGTTAGCAAGTGTCGGTCGGCGTATCGGTGCCTACTTCCTGGCCTTTCCGTTGTTTATTGTCACTCTCGGCCTCGGATACGTCATCTGGGGACTGATCGTGTGGGGTCGAGGTCAGACCCCGGCGCTACAGGTTCTGGGCATGCGCTGCTGGCGACCGGACACCGGGCACGTAGCCGGCTGGTGGTGGATGGCACTTCGCGAGGTCATCGGGCGTTTGGCCGAAGGCATCCTCAGCGTGATCACTCTCTTGGTCTCATTAATACTCATGCTCACCAGCAAAGAGCGAAGATCCCTCCACGACCTGGTCGCCGGAACCGTGGTGATCCACGACCCGAACAAGCGTCTCGCCAGCTAAGCGCCACAGCGGATCCATCATGTGGTGGGCGCGGGCTTGGCCCGACGCTGATCTCTGCTCCTGCTGCTGATCTAAGCTAAGCCGAACCGTTCGACCAGCCGTTCCAGCGTGAACCGGTTCCGCAGCTTGCAAGCCGAGTTCTGATTGGCGAACATCCCCTTCTCCCAGATCGCCATCTCCTTTGACAGGGTCTTGGTCCATTGAACTCGAACGACGTACTCCCGCTTCTCGGGGTCGTCGGCCATTTGACCCATATCGGGGGCTTCGAGCGGGAGCGTCAACAACGGGACATTGCCCGTCGGCGTCGCGACCTTGAAGTCACCGACCGGCTCCGCCTCGTCGACCACAGTTCCGACACCGACGTAGCCAGTGTTGGGAATGCAGGCGAAATAGTGTCAGTCCGCGGCTGTGGCGGGAAATGCTCGTCGGAATACTTCGTGGGTCGTACCATGACAGACAGTCTCCTCTCCCGAAGTCTCAAGCTTCGGAAGCGGCACTCATCAAAACCGGGGCGACTCAGTTGGGTATGACGACTCGATCTGGCTCCACCGCGCTGGCTCGAAGTGGCCCCACCCGGGACGTGTTCACGCTAGCTCCCGACACGGCACGGCCCAGCGGTCACCGTGTCGGGGTCGT